>Ga0081539_10000197_pt1 | contig 140516 bp, 123 predicted proteins | sample TabmetS4T2R2_FD_71023 | JGI IMG/M metagenome (GOLD analysis project Ga0081539, IMG submission 71023) | Tabebuia heterophylla rhizosphere microbial communities from the University of Puerto Rico - S4T2R2 | ecosystem: Host-associated > Plants > Roots > Rhizosphere ... | reverse complement strand
GCGGCCAACTGGCTGAGCGGCAAGAACGGCACCACGATGCCGACCGAGGCGGACGGCGCCGGCACGCCGGACTTCGACTCGAAGCTGTTCTCCGACGGCAAGCTCGCCATGTGGCACACGGGCATCTGGATGTTCGACGCGCTCGAGGACGCATCGTTCGAGTGGGACGTCGTCGTCGAGCCGGGTGACACGACCAAGGCGTCGGCCATGTTCGTCAACGGGCTCGGGGTGTCCTCGGCCAGCGAGAACAAGGACGCGGCGCAGAAGTGGATCACCTTCCTGTCGGCCTCGGACACCACGACCCAGGTCCGCCTGGACACCTCGTGGGAGCTGCCGCCCGTCGCCGACGAGGCCAAGCTCGCGTCCTATGTGGACAAACCGAAGCCGGCCAACCGGAAGGCCGTGTTCGACGCGCTCGAGGACACCGTGCTGCCGCCGGTGATCGAGCGCCAGCAGGAGATGCAGGACGCGGTGACCAAGGAGCTCGGGGAGGCGGCCGCCGGCCGCAAGCCCGTAGCCCAGGCACTGAAGGACGCGCAGGCGGCCGTCAACGGCCTGCTCGGATAGAACGGATGCCGATGGACCTCTCGCGGGTGACCGCCCCGCTCGACGCGGACGAGCGGGTGCGGCTGGCCGGCCTCGCCAGGCGCAGCCATGCCGTGATCACCGAACACCAGGACCCGGGCGGCGCCTACCCGGCCTCGCCGACCTTCTCGGCGTACCGCGGGTTCGCGTGGCTGCGGGACGGCTCGTTCACCGCGGAGGGGATCTCCCGGTACGGCGACGTCGGGTCGGCGAACCGGTTCCACGACTGGGCCGCCGGCGTGCTCGGCCGCCGGCGGTCCGAAGTGGACGCCCTCGTCGCGGCGCGGGCCGGGGGCGAGCTGCCACCGGTCGAGAAGATGCTGCCGACCCGGTTCACGTTCACCGGCGAGAACGGCTCGGACCCGTGGTGGGACTTCCAGACCGACGGCTACGGCATGTGGCTGTGGTCGGCCGTCACGCACGCCCGCCGGCACGGACTCGACCCGGCGCGCTGGCGGCCCGGGTTCGAGGTCGCGGTCGACTACCTGCTCACCAGCTGGGACCGGCCCTGCTACGACTGGTGGGAGGAGCACGTCGAGCACCGGCACGTCTCCACGCTCGGCGCGGTCCGCGGCGGCCTGGTCGCCGTGGCCGACCTCCTCGACGCCAGCCGCCGGGCGGCGGCACTCGCCGTCGCGGACGAGATCCACGCGCTCGTGCACGCCGAGGGTGTCGTGGACGGACACCTCACCAAGTGGCTCGGGTCGTCCGCCGTGGACGGCTCGCTGCCCTCGTGCGTGGTGCCGTTCGGGTTGGTGGACGGTGAGTTCGCGGCGGGAACTCTCGCCGCCGTCGCCGCCGACCTCGACGTGGCCGGCGGCGTGCACCGGTTCACCGCCGACGTGTTCTACGGCGGTGGGCAGTGGTTGCTGCTGTCCGCGCTGCTCGGCTGGAACCTCGCCGCCCGCGGTGACCTCGACGGCGCGCTGCGGCACCTGCGCTGGATCGCCGCACAGGCCGACGCGGACGGCCACCTGCCGGAACAGGTGCCGCACCACCTGCTGCACCCCGGTTCCCGCGACGAGTGGGTCGCGCGGTGGGGCCCGGTGGCCTCGCCACTGCTGTGGTCGCACGGCATGTACCTGATCCTGGCCGACGAGCTCGGCCTGCCGCGGGAGGGTGGCGCATGATCACGCACCGGCCCTACGGCGTCGAGCACCCGTACGCCACCTCGCCGGACCAGCGGGTGCCCGTGTTGCCGCTCGCGGGGCAGACGGTCCGGCTGGGTGTGCTGGCCGACGCCGACGCCGTCACGTGTGAGTTCAACGGGGAAACTCTCCCGATGTCCCGTGCGGCGGCGCCGGCCGAGGACGCCGCGGCACTCGCCGGCGGTGAGGGACACCTGTCGGCCGCACAGGCCGGCGCGCTGGGTGGCGAGGACGGGTGGTCGGTCGAGTCGCCGGTGCTGGAGGCGGGCCGGACCTACCGTTATCGGTTCCACACCAGTGAGTTCACCTCGGAAACCTTCGAGTTCTCGCCCGCGGAGTGGACCGGCGACCCCGTCGGCACGGTGACCGGCGAACTGGTCGAGGACGTCGAGTGGCTGGTGTCCGCGGCCGGGGTGCACCGGGCGCGGTTCACGTTGCCGCTCGCACCCGGTGAGCACGTGGTCGGCTTCGGCGAGCGGTTCGACGCGGTGGACCAGCGCGGCCGGCGGCTCGACGCGGTGGTGTTCGAGCAGTACAAGGCCCAGGGCAGGCACGGCAGGACCTACCTGCCGATGCCGTTCGCGCACGTGGTGGGTGGCGCCGGGTGGGGCTTCCACGTCCGGACCTCGCGCCGCACCTGGTACGACGTCGGCGTGTCCACACCGGACAAGCTGACGGTCGAGGTCGCGTTGGGGGACAAGCCGTCCGTGGACGTGGGCATCTACCACGGCACCCCGACCGCCGTCCTGACGGCGTTCCTCGACGAGGTGGGCCGGGCGGAGGAGCTGCCGCCGTGGGTGTTCCGCCTGTGGGCGTCCGGGAACGAGTGGAACACCCAGGACCTCGTCATGTCCAGGATGGACACCCACCGCTCGCTCGACATCCCGGTGGGTGTGGTGGTGATCGAGGCGTGGAGCGACGAGGAAGGCATCATGATCTTCCGCGACGCCACCTACCCGATCGCCGAGGACGGCCGCCCGCACCGGGCCGCGGACTTCACCTTCTCGGGCGCGTGGCCGTCGCCGCGCGCCATGGTCGACGAGCTGCACTCCCGCGGTGTCAAGGTGATCCTGTGGCAGATCCCGCTGCTGAAGACCGACCCCGGGCTGGGTGCGCAGGTGCGCGCGGTTGCGGCGGCCATGGTCCGGGACGGCCACGCGGTGCGCGAGGCAGACGGAACTCCTTACCACAACAGGGGATGGTGGTTCCCGAACGCGCTGATGCCGGACCTGTCGGTGGCACGCACCCGCGAGTGGTGGACGGCGAAGCGGCGGTACCTGGTCGAGGACCTCGACGTCGACGGCTTCAAGACCGACGGCGGCGAGCACGCGTGGGGCCACGACCTGCGCTACGCCGACGGCCGGCGCGGCGACGAGGGCAACAACCTCTTCCCCGTCCACTACGCGCGGACGTTCGGTGACCTGCTGCGGTCGGCGGGCAAGGCGCCGGTCACGTTCTCCCGCGCGGGTTTCACGGGCTCGCAGGCACACGGCGTCTTCTGGGCCGGCGACGAGGACTCGACGTGGGAGGCGTTCCGCTCGTCGGTGACCGCGGGCCTGACCGCGGCGGCGTGCGGGATCGTGTACTGGGGCTGGGACCTGGCGGGCTTCTCCGGCCCGGTGCCGGACGCGGAGCTGTACCTGCGGGCGGCGGCCGCGTCGACGTTCATGCCGATCATGCAGTACCACTCGGAGTTCAACCACCACCGCACGCCGATCCGCGACCGCACCCCGTGGCACGTGGCGGAGACGACGGGCGACGAGCGCGTGGTGCCGGCGTTCCGGCGGTTCGCCGTGCTGCGGGAGCGGCTGGTGGCGTACCTGGCGGAACAGGCCCGGGTCGCGGTGACCACGGACCGGCCGCTGATGCGCCCGCTGTTCTTCGACCACCCGGACACCTGGGCGTACCCGTCCCAGTACCAGCTGGGCGACGACCTGCTGGTCAACCCGGTGACGGAACCGGGCGCGACGACGTGGACGACCTACCTGCCGGCCGGCGGGTGGGTCGACGTGTGGACGGGCGAGCCGGTCCCCACCGGGTTGGTGACCCGCGAGGTCCCGGTCGACGTGGTCCCGGTCTACTGCCGTGCGGCGGCGTGGCCGCGCCGGCAGGAGCTGTTCACGGACTGATCGATTCGGGATCATGGGTGCATGGAGCCTGTGTCGTTGATCGTGGCGGCCCTCGCCGCCGGTGCCGTGGCCGGCGCGCAGAGCACCGCCACCGAGGCGGTCCGGGACGCCTACCACGGGCTGAAGGCCGCCATCCAGCGGCTGTTCCGCGGCCGGCCCGCCGGGCAGACCGCGCTCGAGCAGCACGAACAGAAGCCCGAGGCGTGGGAGGGCGCCCTGGAGGCTGAGCTGGTCGACGCCGGGGCCGGCCAGGACATCGGCCTGGTGAACGCGGCCCAGCAGCTGCTGGCCCTGGTCGACGAGGCCGGGACCAGGGCGGGCAAGTACCAGGTGGACCTGCGGGGCGCCCAGGGTGTGCAGGTCGGCGACGGGAACACCATGACCAACACCTTCACCACACCGCCGGCCGGGTGATGCCCCGCGAGTGGACCGTGCACGCCCAGGGGTCGCAGGGCGCGCAGTTCGGCCAGGGCAACACCCAGATCAACAACTTCATGCTGCCCCCGGTCGAGGTGACCTGGCCGATCCGCGTGGGCGCCGTGCCACCGCTGGCCGACTGCTACCAGGAACGCGCCGAGGCCGGGCGCCTGGCCGAGATCATGGACGGCGGCGGGACGGCCGTCCTCACGCAGGTGCTCTCCGGCCTGGGTGGGGTCGGCAAGTCCCAGCTGGCGGTCGGGTACGCCCGCGCCGCCGCGGCCCGGTCGGACCTGCTGGTGTGGATCTCGGCGATCACCCGCGACGCCGTGCTGTCCGCATATGCCGAAGCCGCCGGCCGGCTCGGCTACCGCCTCGCCCGTGAACCCGGCCAGGCCGCCGACTGGTTCCTCAACTGGCTGGCCACCGACTCCGACCGCGACTGGCTGATCGTCCTGGACGACCTCACCGACCCCGCCCACCTGCGCGGCCTGTGGCCCCAGGGCCCACGCGGCCGGACCCTGGTCACGACCCGGCGCACCGACGCCGTGCTGACCGAGCGGGGACGCCGCCTGCTGCCGGTCGGCCTGTACGCCCCGGACGAGGCCGTGCGTTACCTCGGCCGCAAGCTCGGCGACCAGGCCGACCACGCCGACCTCGCGGAGGCCGCCGAGCTGGCCGCCGACCTCGGTCACCTGCCGCTCGCGCTGGCCCAGGCCGCGGCGTTCATGCTCGACCGCGGGGAGAGCTGCGCCGGCTACCGCCGCAGGCTCCGGGACCGGCGGCGGACCCTCGCGGACCTGTTCCCCGAGGACGCCCTGGCCGACGACTACCAGGCGACCATCGCGGCCACCTGGTCGATCTCGGTCGACCTGGCGGACCGGCTGGCGCCCGTCGGCCGCAGCCGCCCGCTGCTGGAGCTGGCCGGCGTGCTCGACCCCAACGGGTTCCCCGCCGAGCTGGTGGAGACCGGGGCGGTGACCACCTGGCTCGACCCGGAACACCCCGATCCGGCGTCGGCCCGCGACGCCCTGCACAACCTCGCCAGGCTGAGCCTGCTCGAGCTGGACCCGGGCGGCGGTCCGAACGCCGTCCGCGTGCACGCCCTGGTCCAGCGCGCCGTCCGCGAGTCGCTCACCGAGGACCGGCTGCCGGCCGCGGCCCTCGCCGCCGCCGACGCACTGGAGGAACTGTGGCCCGAGTCCGCCACTACTCCACAGCTGTTGCAGACCCTGGGCGCGAACGCGCGCACCGTGATCCCGCACGCGGGGACGGCGCTGTGGCGCGAGGGCGTGCACGGAGTGCTCTTCCTGGTGGGACACAGTTACGTGTACCGCGGCCTGAACGACACCTCGCGAGCGCACGTCGCCGCGGTGGTGCGGGACGCACAGCGTCACCTGGGCACGGACCACCCTGATGTCCTGCAGGCCCGGTATGTGATGGCCGGGTTGCGCTCCGACGAGGACGCCGCCGCGGCGCTCGTGGAAAGCCGGAGCGTGGTGAGTGACTGTGCGCGGGTGCTGGGACCGGACGACACATTGACCATGCAGGCGAGGGCGCTGGTGGTCAACTGCCTGGAGCAGGCCGGAGACCCGGCTGCCGCGGTGGTCGAGTGCGAGGCCCTGCTGCGGGACTACCGGCGGGTGTTCGGCGCCGACGCGCCCGACACCATGTCGGTACGCGCCGCCCTCGCCCGGTCGAGGGGCAAGGCGGGCGAGCACGCGGTGGCGGTCGCGGAGCTCACGGAGCTGATGGCCGACGCCGCCCGGCTGTTCGGGCCCGACCACCAGATCACGCAGGAGGCCGCCGCGGAACTCGCCGAGGCACGGACGGCGGGTGGGCTCGACGCGACGCTGGCGGCCTACGCGGACCTGGTCCGTGACCGCACCACCGTCCTGGGCGCCGATGACCCACGTACCCTGGCGGCTCGTCTCGCCGGCGCCAAGGCCCGTTACCTGGCCGGTGATCCGGCGGGCGCGGCCGCTGACCTGGAGGACCTGCTCCCCGACGCGGAACGGGTGCTGGGTGCGGAGCACGACGACGTGCTCCAGACACGGGCGGTGCTCGCGCACTGCCACGGCGACGCCGGACATCCCGAGACGGCGGTCGACCTCCTCGAGAACCTGCTGTCCGGCCTGGTCATGGCGCTGGGGCCGGACGAGTCGATGGTCCTGGCCGTCCGGCACAGCACGTCCACCTACCGCAGGCTCGCCGGTGATCTCGACGGGGCGGTCGCCGACCTGACCCGGCTGCTCGCCGACCGGCGGCGACTGCTCGGTGATGACCACCCGCACACCATCTCGACGCGGGTGGACCTGGCCGAGACCCTGCGTGAAGCCGGCGACCTGGCCGCGGCCGCCGAGCAGTGTCGGACGCTGGTGGCGGACGCGGACAAGCCGGCGGCCAAGGGGCTGGTCGACCGGCTGGACACGCTCAACACGCTGTCGGAGCTCCAGGTCGAGCTCGACGACGTGCGGGGCGCCGTCGCCTCCTACCAGGAACTCGCCGACCGGTACACGGAGCTGCTGGGCCCGGAGGACCCGACCACCATCGGATACCGGTTCGCGGGTGCCGCCTGCCAGGCGACCTTCGACCCGGCTGCCGGGGTCGCGCTGCTGGAGGAACTGCTGGCCGAGCAGATCCGGTTGTTCGGTCCGGACAGTGCGGCGACCCTCCAATACCGCCGGCTCGTGTACGAGGCCAGGCTGGACGCGGACCTACCCGTTCCGATGGAACTGGTCGACACCTTGGTGGCCGACCAGCGGCGGGTCCTCGGCGCGGACCACCCGGACACCCTGCGGACCCAGGCGGAACAGGTCCTGAGCCTCGTGCCGGAGGAGGGCGCGGCTCCGGTGGCGATGGAGGAACTCTTCGCCGACATGGTCCGGGTGCTGGGACCGGATGATCCCCACACGCTCCACGTGCGGTACATCCTGCTCCGCCTGGCGGCGGAGGATGGCGGTCCGGAGGTGCTCGAGCAGGTCCGTCAGCTGCTTGCCGACCAGCGACGGGTTCTCGGTGAGGATCATCCGGAGACCCTCGAGGTCCGCTGGATGATCGCCTTCCTGCAGAACGACACCGGTGACCTGCCGGCCGCGATCGAGGGGTTGCGGCAGTTGCTCGTCGACGCCGAACGCGGTTACGACGGCGAGGACATCGATCTCGACTACGGCCGGCAGGTGCTGGCGGAGTGGGAGGCGCGGAGGTAGGCCTACGGCTTGCGGCCCACGGCGCCGACGATGCAGCGGGCGGCCTTGCTGAGCGGGGTGAGCCGCGGACCGTCCGGCCACCACTCGTCGCACACGGCGAGGCCCGGTTCGGACGTGGCGTTCGGCTTGATCAGCTCCAGGCCGTCGAGCATCGCCAGGCACTCGGCCCTCGTGCGGAAGCGGCCGGCGCCCATCGGGCCGCTGACCAGGATGTGCTCGATGCGGCGCGCGATCTCCGTCAGCTCGGGCACCTCCGGGTCGAAGAAGTGCGAGAACACCACGTAGCTCCCGGACGGCAGCGCGTCGACGTACTCGCGCATGATCTCCGGGGCGTGGTCGCCCTCGACGTGGTGCATCGTGCCGACCTGCAGCAGGACCATCGGCCGGGTGAAGTCGAGGCTCGCGCGGACGATCTCGTTCTCGAGCACCGTCGCCGGCTGGAAGATGTCCGCGGCGACCATGTGGACGCGGAAGTTCTCCTCCAGCAGCGCCCGGCCGTGCGCCAGCACCACCGGGTCGTTGTCGACGTAGACGACCCTGGCCTCGTCGTTGAAGCGCTGGACGATCTGGTGGGTGTTCTCCGCCGTCGGCAGGCCGGAGCCGCAGTCGAGGAACTGGTCGATCCTGGTCTGTGCGAGGAAGCGGCAGGCGCGGTTGAGGAAGCCCCGGTTGCCCCGGGCGATGTCCACCGCCTCGGGCACGGCGTCGTTGATCTTGGCCATGACCTGGCGGTCGACCTCGTACAGGTCCTTGCCGCCGAGGAAACCGCCGTACACCCTGGCAATACTTGGCCGCGTGGGGTCCACCCCGACCGGAACCTGGCTCGGCGACGTCGGTGCTGCCATTGCATCCTCACATGCGTTTGAACTTGTGGCGGAGTAACCAGACTAATACCACCCGTGGTGGCCCAACGGGCCAACTCACTCAATCGGGCGAGTGCTGGTCAGGCCAGGCTCACCCGCCGCTGGGCGTCGATCAGCCACGTCCCGTTCTGGTTGACGAGGGTGTACTCGTTCCGCTCGCGTTCCTGGCTGCCGTTGTTGTGCACGTACAGCACCGTGACCTGCACCGTGGTCGGGCCGGTCTGCGCCGGGTCGGACGCCGTGACCGAACTGAACCCGCTCCAGAACCGGTCGTAGTAGTCCCGGCCGCCGCCCATGCCCTGCTGGAACCTCGGGGTGAGGCGCTGCCACCCCGCGTCCCGGTTGCCGGGCATCAGCGCGTAGTAGCTCATGATCGCGTCGACGGGGGTGGCCGCCGCGGGTGGCTGCTGCGGTGGCGGGGTGGTCGTGGCGGGCGGGGGTGTCGTGGTCGTCGTGGTGGTCGTCGTGCCGGTCGGCGTCGTGCTCGTGGGTCTCGTGGTCGAGTGCGACGACGTCGCCGCCCCCGCGGCGTCCCGATCCCGGTCCCGGTCGGCCGCCGTGCCCTGTCTGTTGAGCAGCACCGTGACCAGGGCGGCCACGACGGCGACCGCCAGCAGGCCCCCGGCGATCACGGCGGCCCGCCTGCGCCGGTCCGCGGGCGGCGGGGCGGCGGCCGCTTTCTGTGGGGCGGCGGCCGGTGCGGCGGCGGCAGCCACGGGCGCGACGGCCGGCGTCTCGTCCTCAGCCGAGGCCGAGGCCGAGGCCGTCACCGGCGCGGGCACCGTCACCGGCGCCGCGGGCTCCTCGGTCACCGCCGCGAGGGCGTCCCTCGCCTCGGTCATCGACGGCCGCTTGTCGGGGTCGTCGCTGAGCAACCACAGCAGCACGTCGGTCAGCGGCCCGGCCTGCGTCGGCGGGGTGATCTCACCGGAGGAGACCTTGTACAGCAGCTTCATCGCGTTGCTGTCGTCGCCGACGGGCGGCGCGCCCTCGACCGCCGCGTACAGGGTGGCGCCCAGCGAGTACACGTCGGAGGCGAACGTCGCGCTCGCGCCCCGGGCGATCTCGGGCGCGAGGTAGGCGGGTGTGCCGGCGAACGTGCTGGTCGCGGTCAGGGTGAGATCGCTGATCACCCGGGAGATGCCGAAGTCGGTGATCTTGACCGTGCCGTCCTCGCCGATCAGCACGTTGGCCGGCTTGACGTCGCGGTGCACCACCCCGGCCTCGTGTGCGGCGGCGAGCGCGGCCGCGGCCTCGGCGCCGACCCGGGCGGCCTCGGCGTAGGGCACCGTCCCGTGCTCGGCGAGGCTCTTCGCGGGGAAGTACTCCATGATCAGGTACGGCTGGCCGCCGTCCTCGACCACGTCGTACACCGTGATCAGCTGCGGGTGGTGCAGCCGCGCGGCGATCCGCCCCTCCCGCATGGTGCGGCGCACCATCTCCTCGCCCTGCGGTTCGGTCAGCTCGGCCGGCACGCGGACCTGCTTCACCGCGACCGTGCGGCGCAGCCGCTCGTCGAGGGCACGCCACACCAGGCCCATGCCGCCGCTGCCCAGCTGCTCGTACAGCCGGTACCGGCCCGCGATGACCCGCTCTTCCCCGTCACTCATACATCCCCCGTCTCGCGCTGCCGACTCCTAGGAATAGCACGCGAGCGGGACCCTGCGATCAACCACGGGGGGCTGGGACGTCCACCACACCTTCCTCGGCACGCAGCCCCAGCATGTCGAGCAGCCGTGTGCACTCGTCCGCGCCGCTGGCCGCGGACGCCACCGCGAGCACGGCCCGCCGGCGCTGGTCCGCGGTCAGGTTGACCGTGGTGAGCTGGTAGTCGACGACTTCCTTCGTAGGCATGACTTCCCCTCCGGTGTGGACGTCGTCGGCTACCCACTCCACCACCGTCCGAAACTACCTGAACGCGGCCATGTTGCGCCGCGCCCATTCGACGAATGGACGCGCGGGACGGCCCAGGAGTTGCCTCACCTCCGCACTCACCCGGAGCTCGGCGGGCGAGGGCTCGCCCAAGGCGTCGAGCGTGGCGTCCGCCACCGGTTCCGGCATGAACCGCATCAGCTGCTCCCTCGCCTGTGCGCGGGTCAGCTCCACGAACCGGACCGGCTCGCCCAGCGCCTCGCCGATCGCCGCCGCCTGTTCCCGCGGCGAGATCCGCGCGGGCCCGGACAGCTCGTAGATCTTCTCCGTGTGCCCGTCCGCCCGGAGCACGACGGCGGCGACGGCCGCGATGTCGTCCGGGTCGATGATCGGGATCGCGACGTCCGCGAACGGCGCCGCGACCGTGCGTGTGGTGCGGACCTGCTCGGCCCACTGCATGGCGTTGGACGCGAAGCCGCCCGGCCGCAGGATGGTCCAGTCGAGGCCGGCGCGGGTCACGGCCTCTTCCAGCACCGGCCGGTGCCGCCCGGAGCCGACCCCCACCGACGACAGCAGCACGACCCGCCGCACGCCGCCCGCCATGGCGACGACCTTGTCGAGGTCGCCGGTGGCGTGGAACTCGCCGGAGGTGAGGAGGAAGAGCGCGTCGGCGCCGTCCAGCGCCGGGGCCAGGCTCTGCGGGTCCGCCAGGTCGGCCCGGACGTGCCTGGCGCCCGCCGGCACCTCGGCGTCGCGCCGCGAGACCGCCGTCACCTCCTCCCCGGCGTCGATGAGTGCCCGCACCAGCGGTCGGCCGACGTTCCCCGTCGCGCCAGTCACCACGATCATGTTCTGCTCCCTTTCCCTGTGGTCGGGAGCGACGCTACTATCGTGGTGATAGTAGGTACCTAGAGGAAAGTAACAGTGACGTGACCGAGACCACTCCAGAGCTGGCGTGCCCGATCGCACCGGTCGTCGACATCGTGTTCAGCCGGTGGACCACGCCGATCCTGTGGACGCTGAACGAGTACGGGCGCCAGCGGTTCGGTGAGCTGGCGGACCGCATCGCGACGATCACGCCGAAGGTGCTGACGCAGCGGCTGCGGCAGCTGGAGCGGGACGGGCTGGTCGTGCGGACCTACCACGCGGAGGTGCCGCCGCGGGTGGAGTACGAGATCAGCGAGCTGGGACGCAGCCTCGGACCGCTGTTCGCGAGCCTGTCCGAGTGGTCGGTGAACCTGCCGAAGGTGACGGCCGCCCGCGCGGCGTACGACGCGCGCGGTTAGACGCGGCTGGCGATGCCCGTGCCGGAGAGGCCGAGCGCCCAGGTGAGGACCAGCGCCCCCAGGCTGATGCCGTGGACCAGCTCCATCAGCGCGGGGCCCCCGAGCACGAGGGCGATCAGGAGCACCATGATCCGCTTCTTCATCCATGCCTCCCAGGTTCCCCCCGCTATACCACCCGGGGGTGTCCTGGCAAACCCCTGATCCGGGCCGGATCAGGGGTTTGCCGGGGCGCGGTCACCCGCGCCCCGGCACAACGGGTCAGGGCACCAGCGCGAACCCGGCCAGCAGCCCGCCCGTGACGGCGGCGACGCCGGTCGGCTCGCTCAGCCTCAGCGGCGTGGCCGAGTTCAGCCCGGACGTCGTGACCGGGCCGAGGGCGGCGCGGTCGTTGCTGCCCCACGACCACACCCGGCCGTCGGCGCCCAGGGCGTAGCCGCCGTTCTCGCTGCCCGCCACGTCCGTGATGCCGGTGAGGCCGGCGACCCGCACCGGGGTCCCGGTCGGGCAGTCGCAGACCTGACCGTTGCCGAGGTCGCCGCTGTAGTTGCTGCCCCACGCCCACGCGGTGCCGTCGCCCAGCACCGCGAAGCCGTGGACGCTGTCGGCGCCGATCGCCGTCACGCCGGTGAGGTCGACCACCTGGACCGGTGCGTTGTAGGAGCAGTTCACCGCGGTGGGCGGGAGGTTGTAGCAGCCGTTGCCGCCGGCCGTGCCGTGGCCGACCTGCCCCTGCCGGTTGTCGCCCCAGCCCCACACGGTGCCGTCGGTCTTGAGGGCGAGCGCGCCGTACAGGGTCGAGTCGATCTCCCGCACGCCGGTGAGCCCGGCCACCTGGGCGGGGGTCGTCGTCCACGTGGACTCGTCCGGGTTGCCGGTGCCGAGTGCGCCGAACCCATTGAAGCCCCAGGACCACACGGTGCCGTCGCTCTTCAGCGCGTACGCGACGCCGCCCCCGGCGGAGACCGCGGTGACGTCGGTCAGGCCCGGCACCTGGGCGGGAACGTCGTACCCGCCGGCCGGGATCCCGCCCCACGCCCACACGGTCCCGTCGCTCCGCACCGCGATGCCGGCGTCGATCGCGACCACGTCGTCGAGCCCGAGCACGGGCACCGGGACGACGGACTTCCCGGCGCGCCAGCCGTTGCCGAGCTGGCCGCCGTAGTTGATGCCCCAGGCCCACACCCGGCCGTCGTCGGTCAGCGCGTAGCCGCTGTCCGCGCGGGCCGCGACCTGAACGACGCCGGCGAGCCCGTAGACCTTCCCGGGCGCGGCGGACGCCGGGTTGTAGTCGCCGGTGCCGAGCGCGCCGTACTCGTTGCCGCCCCAGCCGTACACGCAGTCGCTCGCGCACGCGACTGGTGGCAGCGAGAAGTAACCGGCCAGGTCGGCGACCAGGTGCACGGCGCCGAACGCGTTGTACAGCGACACCGACGCGTGGGTCCCGACGCCCACCGTGACCAGGTTGGCCGCCGTCTGGCCGGCCGTCAGGTTCAGGTTCGACGCGGACGGCTGGGGCTCCGGCGGTGGCCAGGCGGTGACGTACGTGCCGGCGCTGCCCTGCGTCCCGGTCAGGTTCAGCACCACACCCGTGGTGTTCCTCGGCACGACGGCGTCGAGCCCGAGCTCGTACCGCCCGCCGGCGCCGACCGCACCGAAGCCGTTCCTGGTGTCCAGCACCCGGGTCGGCACCACCGGGGTGAACAGGGCGCCGTAGTCCGGGGTGTAGAAGCCGGCCACGTCGACGACCAGGTCGGTGTTGCCGTTCTTGTTGAACAGGCTGACCTTCTGGTCCGCGCCGAGCGCGACCACCACCTGGTTCGGCACGGTCGCGCCGGCGGTGAGGTTCACGTTCGAGGCCGTCGGCCGCGGGGTGCCGGCCGGCCACGCGGTCAGGAAGGTGCCCGCGGTGGCCCCCGTGCCGGTCAGGTTGAACACCACGGCGGTCGCCGAGTCCGGCACCTGGTCGGTGAGGTCGAGCGTCTCGGTCGTGTCCGGGCCGAACGGCCCGGGTGGCCGGAAGCCGAACCCGATCCGGGTGTCCATGACGCGGACCGGGCTGTACGCGTTGAACCGGCCCGCCGCGTCCGGCGCGTAGTACCCGGAGAGGTCGGCGATCAGCTGGACCGAGCCGTTGTGGTTGTACAGCACCACCTTCCGGTCGGCGCCGAGGGCGACCGTGACCAGGTTGGGCCGGGTCTCGCCGGCCACCAGGTTCAGGTTGGACGCGGTCGGCCGCGTGGCGCCGGACGGGTACACGGTCACGAACGTGTCCGCCGTCGGCTCGGTGCCGGTGACGTTCAGGACCACCGCGGTCGCCGACGCCGGCACACCGGCCGACAGGTCCAGGGTGACCGTCCTCGCCGGACCCACCGGGCCGGCCGCCCCGAGTCCGGTCCGGGTGTCGAGCACCCGCTTCGGCGACACCGCCGTGAACGCGCTCGGCGCGGCGTCCGCCGCGACGGCCTGTGGCGCACCGAGTGCCGGCGTCACCACGGACAGGGCCAGACCGACGGCCACCGCCACACCAAGTCTTCGCAACTCGCTCCCCAAAGGTCGGGTGATTCAGGGACCACCATCGTGCCCCGGCGGGGACTGTGGCAGACCCGCAACTCCCAGGCAATTTCCCCGGCGGCTCCGGATCACTACTGTCACTCTGTATGAGGTTCTCCGTACGCTTCGTAGCGATCCTGCTGGCGGCCGGACTCGCGGCCGGTTGCGCCGGACCACAGGAGGGCGGCTCGTCCGGCGGCTCGGTCAGCATCGTGCTGTACCAGAAACCGACGGTGTTCAGCCCGCTCGCGCCGGCACTGGGGGCCAACCAGCAGGTCATGTCGCTGATCTACCAGAGCCTGATGGTCGCGGACCCGGACCTGGAGCTGGCGCCACAGCTCGCGGAGAAGGTCGGCGTCGCGCCGGACGCCACCTCCTTCACCTTCCACCTCAGGAAGGGGCTGAAGTGGAGTGACGGCAAGCCCTTCACGTCCGCCGACGTGCTGTTCACCCACCAGCTGCTGGCCGACCCGAAGAGCACCTCGGCGGTCGCCGGCTACTACCGGGACGTCACGGACATGACCGCGCCGGACGCGGACACCTTCGTGCTCACCACCGGGACGCCGAACTACGGGATCCTCGCCCAGGTCGGGATCATGCCGGTCCTCCCGAAGCACGTCCTCGGCGACAAGCCCGTCGACCAGGTCGCCAAGGACCCGTTCTTCGCCAACCCGACCGTGGGGCTCGGACCGTTCCAGTTCGTGACCTACAGGACCGACCAGTACGTCGAGCTGAAGGCCAACCCGAACTTCCCGGTCAAGCCGGGGATCGACAAGGTGTACCTCAAACCGCTGACCGCGGACGTCGCGACCGCGCAGCTCGGCACCGGCGAGGTGGACGTCGCGCCCATCGCGCCGACCGACCGCTCGACGCTGGAGTCCTTTGCGACGCTGGACTTCCGGACCTCCGGCGACGGCGGGTTCGTCCGGATCGGGGTCAACCACACGCAGGCCCGGTTCGCCGACGTCCGGATCCGGCAGGCGTTCCTGTCCGGCATCGACCGCAAGTCCATCGTGGACACCGCGGTGCCCGGCGTGGGCAAGGTCCGCGACTCCTCGTTCGACCCGAGCGTGTCCGGGGACGGGATCGAGAAGTACGGCTACGACCCGGACAAGGCCAGGCGGCTGCTCGCCGAGGCCGGCTGGGACGGCGCGCAGACCGTCCGCCTGTCCTGGATCCCGGGCAGCAACCCCGACCGGGACGCCGCCGCGGTCGCCGTGCAGAGCCAGCTCAGGGAGGTCGGCGTCCACGTCGAGCTGAAGCAGCTCGACACGAGCGGCGTGCCCGACATGTTGCAGAACATGGACTTCGACCTGTACCTGTTCGGCGGCGGCAACTACGCGCTGGACCCGTGGAACGTCAACGCCATCGAGGGCTGCGACACGTTCTACCCCAATGGCGGCAACATCGTGAAGTTCTGCGACCCGGCACTCGACGCGAAGATGAAGCAGGCCAACGGAACGGTCGACGAGGGCGCGCGGCTGGCGCTGTACCGCGAGGCCGCGGCGATCGACAACAGGCAGGTGCCGTACCTCTGGTTGTACAGCCCGGGTGGGCTGTGGGCGGTGAACAAGCGCCTGGAGAACTTCCAGCCGCTCAACCCCACGGGCGGCGGCTTCTGGCAGCCGCAGATGTGGCGCCTGTCCTGACATGGCCGCGTACCTGTTGCGCCGCACGCTGATCAGCGTCGTGGTGCTGGTGCTGATCTCGGTCGGGATCTTCTGCCTGGTCCGCCTGGCGCCCGGCGACCCGGTCGAGATGATGCTGCCGGCGGAGAACCGGGGTCCCGGCGCGGAGGCGTTCGTCGCCGCGAAGCGGGCGGAGCTCGGCATGGACAGGCCCATCGTGGTGCAGTACGCCATCTGGCTGTCCGACGCGGTGACCGGCGACCTCGGCTACTCGCTGACCGACAACCGGCCCGTGGCCGCGGTCATCGGCGAGCGGATCGGGCCGACCGTGTACCTGATGGGCCTCGCGCTGGTGCTGTCACTGGTGATCGCGGTGCCGCTCGGCCTGCTCGCCGCGGTGCGCAAGGGCCGGTTCGCCGACTACGCGGCCAGCGTCGTGAGCCTCGGCGCGGTGTGCACGCCGCCGTTCTTCCTCGGCATCCTCGCGATCTACCTGCTGTCGCTGAAGCTGGGGCTGCTGCCGTCGGCCGGGATGTCCACGCCGGGCGACGGCAGCGCCGGGGACGCCCTGCTGCACCTGGTGATGCCGCTGTGCGTGCTCGGGTTCGCGCAGTCCGGCGCGTTCACCCGCTACGTCCGGGCGAGCGTGCTCACCGAGCTGAACGCCGACTACGTGCGCACGGCCGCGGCGAAGGGCCTGAGCCCGTTCCGCGTGCTGGTCAGGCACGTGCTGCGCAACGCGTCCATCCCGGTGATCACGGTCGTCGCGCTGTCGGTACCCAACCTGCTCGCCGGGGCGGTGGTGGTCGAGACCGTGTTCGCGTGGCCGGGCATGGGCCGGATGGCGATCTCGGCGGTGGCCGGGCGGGACTACCCGGTGATCATCGGGTTCGCCCTCGTGGTGGCGGTGCTCGTGCTGGTGTCGAACCTCGTCGCGGACCTGCTGTACACGCTGGTGGACCCCCGGGTGAACCTCCGGTGACGCCGCTGCGGATGGCGGTGCGGCGGTTCACCCGGCACCGGCTCGCGGTCGCCGGGCTGGTGGTGCTGGTGCTGATCGTGCTCGCCACGGTGTTCGCCGGCGTGCTGACCGGGTACGACCCGACGAAGGTGGACCTGTCGCGGGTCCGGCAGGCGCCGAGCGCCGCGCACTGGCTGGGCACCGACGCCTCCGGCCGCGACGTGCTCGCCAGGCTGCTCCACGCCGGCCGGGTCTCGCTGCTCGTCGGCGTGCTGTCGTCGCTGCTCGCGGTGGTGCTCGGGACCGTGCTCGGGGCGGTGGCCGGCGTGCTCGGCGGCTGGGTGGACGGCGCGGTCATGCGGGCGGCGGACGTGTTCCTGTCGTTCCCGGTGCTCGTCGTCATGGTGGTCGTCGCCGGCATCCTCGGGACGAGCGTGACCACGATGGTCGTCGCGATCGGCGTGTTCACCTGGCCCACGGCCGGCCGGGTGGTCCGCGGGGTGACGCTTTCCCTGCGGGAGCAGGAGTTCATGGAGGCGGCCCGCTCACTGGGCGCGACGACGAGGTGGCTCGTCACCCGGCACGTGGTGCCGGCGGTGCTCGGCTCGGTGGTCGTGGTGGCGACGCTCGCCGTCGCCACCGGGATCCTGGTCGAGGCCTCGCTGTCGTTCCTCGGCCTCGGTGTCCAGCCGCCGCAACCCAGCTGGGGCAACATGCTGACCGACGCGCAGCGGCTCACGGTGATCAGCCGGATGCCGTGGCTGTGGCTGCCGCCGGGCATCGCGGTCGCGCTGACCGTGCTGTGCGTCAACTTCGTCGGCGACGGCCTGCGGGACGCCGTCGACCCGAGATGACTCATTCCGCCCCATCGCGGGGGTGGCGCTGACTAGACTCCGAATCCGGCTCGCATTCCGACAGAAAGCCGGGCACGGTCATGACGCCAAGACCCAGGAGACCGCGCGGTGGCGGCGACGGCACCACCACCAAGCCACGCGACGGTGACGGCACCACCAGCCGTCCGGGAGACGGCCAACCCCGGAGACCGTCGCAGGTGCGCGGCGGCATCGACGCGAGCAAGGGCGTCAACGCGGCGCACCAGGCGATCGGCCAGGCGGCGGAGGCCGGTCGCCCAGGTGGCGCGAGCCGGAGCGGGAACGGCCAGACCAGCACCGCCGGCCACGACGGCCACGAGCCCCCGACCACGCAGGACGGCCAGACCTCGGACCGGACGTCGAGCCGCCCGGAATGGCTCGACAACGTCGAGGAGGGCAACGCGTTCAACCGCCGCCGCGAGCCGTACTACACCGAACAGGGCGGCGCGAACGAGGTCCACGTCGAACCACGCACCGACAAGAACCAGTACCGGCGTGTCGATTCCTACGTGCCGGGTGAGGAAATCGTCAGTCGCAAGCACACGCAGCTGGGGGAAATCCAGGAGAGTACCGCCAAGCGCTATCTCGACGAGTTCGCCGAGTACTACGGCGAGGGCACGATCATCGCGGACACTCCCACGAACCGGCGTGACCTCGGTGACGCGCAGATCGGGAAGCCCATGAAGGGTGATCTGATCCTGGAAGTTCCCGCCCAGAACGGCCCGGTCCCCAAGGCTATACTCGAACACGCCGAGAGCTTGGGCATCACCATCAGAGACGAAAACGGCAGGGTCTATGAGCTCGACGACTGACGTCCAGTACACCTATCGGTGGAACCAGCGACGCAACAAGCCGGGCAACCCGCTGTCCGAAGAGGAGGCTCGGGCGCGGGATGCCGCGGGTGAGGAGTACACGGCTGTGACTCCTCCTCGGCCTGGTACTTCCTCGCCTGTCCTTGTCACGCCTGTGTGGAAGTCCGATGTGGTCGTGGTGACCTTCATGGACGATCCTGGGCGGAAGTCGGTGGAGTACACCTTCTCCAAGAAAGATGACTCCCGGCTTTTCCTCGAATCCGTTCATCTGTGGACGTACCCGAGTGATGATCCTTCGCTGCGGCTGTCTGACGCTACCGTTCGTGAGGAATTCCATTATCGGGAGGATGGGTACGTCGAGCGTATTATCACTAATAAGGCTGAGCAGTTTCGGGAGACTGTTGAGTACTCCGATGTGCCGGTGGAGTCCAATTGGGAGCCGGTGCCGGAGTTTGGGCGGTATGGGTCTATTGCTCGGTTTGAGCGGGGGGTTGGGCCGGTTTCCTAGGGCTTTGGCTGGTGGGCCGGTCTCGGGGGCCGGGGGGCCGGGGGGGCCGGGGGGTGTGGTGGGCTTGGGTTGGTTGGCGGGCTGGTTTGGGTGTGGCGGGTTGGTGTTGGGTTGTGGGTGCTTGGGTTGGTTAGCGGGGCGGGGTTGGGTGTGGCGGGTTGGTGCTGGGATGTGGGTGCCTGGGTTGGTTAGCGGGGTGGGGTTGGTTGTGGCTGCTTGAGGCCTCTATGGCGTCCTAGCGACGCTTTGGCGACGGCTCTGTGACGGTTGGGCTGAGAACCTTTGGGGTGCGGGCGTGGGGAGAGCGTCGCGCTGGGGGAGGTTCAGCTGCATATGGCCGTGCCTGCCAGGTTTCGTGCGATGCGGGCTGCGGAAGTGGTGGCCAGGGATCGGACGGTTCGGCGGGATGGTCGGGCGGGGTCGTCTTCTGGGCCGGCGTCGCTTCCGAAACCTTCTTCGCTTCCGAAACCTTCTTCGCTTCCGAAGCCTTCTTCGCTTCCGAAGCCTTCTTCGCTTCCGAAGTCTCCGTCGCTTGGGAACCCGTCCTTGGTCGCGAAGCCGCCGGTCACACGTCCTGCGTCGGGTGCGGTGTTGCCCGCCAAACCGTCGGGCGTGGGGTCGGGGTTGCCGTTCTTGCCTGCTTCTAATGCGGGTGTGTCTGCTGCGTTGAGGCGTGATCCCAAGCTGATACTTGATCGGCTTCGGCCTGCTGGGCAGAACCTGGTTGGGAACAGTGCGGTGGGGCGTGGGGTTGCGCCGCCGGCTGTGGAGGAGAAGCGGGCGGTGGGGAAGGAAGGGGCTGCTCGGCGGAAGGGGCCGCACTCCGATCCCAAGTTCGCGGCTTTGAAGAAGGATGTTCAGGGGAAGAAACGTTCTGTTGCCTCCTCGCATCCGCCGGCGCAGAAGGAGGCTGTTGCCGCGCAGGATGCTGCCTTGCCGCCTCGGGATGATGATGTCGCCCAGGGTAAGGCGGCCAATGCCGAGAAGATGAACGAGGCCAAGCCCCAGGAGTTCGACCGGGACGCGTTCATTCGGGCCGTTGAGGAGGCCATTGAGCGGAAGGCGCCCAAGAATCTCGACGAGGCTGACAAGTTCGCTGAGTCCGGTAAGCCGGAGGAGATCAAGGCCGACGTGCGGGACCGGGTGGGTGAGGGTAAGTCCGACTCGGCTGAGCAGATTGCCACCACTACCGCTGCGCCGCCCGACACGTCAGTGGCGGTGGAGAAGAAGGTTGTGCCCATGGCGCCGGATCGGCCGCCTGGGGCGCCGGGGACGCCGGATCCGGCTCAGGCGGTGCCGGACCGGGTGCCGCCGGAGGCTACCGATCTTTCGGCTGGGCCTGCGCGGGTGGATCAGCAGATGGCGGACGCGCAGGTCACCGAACCTCAGTTGCGTCAGTCCAATGAGCCGGCCTTCAACAATGCCTTGCAGCAGAAGCAGACGGCCGAGCAGCATGCCGAGGCCGCGCCTGACCAGCTCCGTAAGGATGAGGCGGGGCGGTTGAAGGCCTCCACGGCCCAGGCCAAGAAGCTTGGTTCCTCCGCCATGCAGGCCATGGCGGGGCAGCGGGCGGCTACCGGGCAGCAGGTCGGGGCTGGGAAGGCCGGTGCCAAGGGGCGCGACGAGGACAAGCGGGCTGAGGTCACGGCGATCCTGCAGCGGGTCTTCGACACCATGAAGACCGATGTCGAGAACATACTGTCCGGTTTGGACAAGCTGGTCGACGATCAGTTCGGTCGTGGTGAGAAGGATGCTCGGGATGCTTTTACCGCTGAGCATCGGCAGAAGATGGATGAGTACAAGGATCGGCGGTATGGCGGGCCTTTGGGGTGGGCGCGGTGGCTCGACGATCAGTTCACCGGGTTGCCTGCTGAGGCGGACAAGATCTTCGATGATGCTCGGGCCAACTATGTCCGCAGGATGCGTGGGGTCATCGGGGATGTCGCTACCACCATTGGGACGGAGTTGGGGCGGGCCAAGCGGCGGATCGCGCAGGGGCGGGACGAACTGCAGGCCGAGGTCAGGAAGTTGCCGGCGAGTCTGCGGAGCATCGGTAAGGAGGCGGCGGCCGAGTTTGCCGACCAGTTCGACGAGTTGACGCAGACCGTGGATGACAAGGGGACCGAGCTCGTCGACACCCTGGCCACCAAGTACACCGATGCCGTCAAGGCCGTTGATGACGAGATCGCGGCGGAGAAGGAGAAGAACAAGGGGCTGGTGGACAAGGCGATCGACGCGATCAAGGGTGTCATCGAGACGATCATGGAGTTGAAGCGGCTGCTGCTCGCCGTGTTGGCCAAGGCGGCGCAGGCCGTGTTGCTGATCATCACCGATCCGGTCGGGTTCCTGCGTAACCTCATCTCCGGCGTTGGTGCCGGGTTGCGGCAGTTCGTGCGCAACATCGGGCGGCACCTCCAGGAAGGCATCATGTCCTGGCTGCTCGGGCGCACCACCGAGGCCGGGATACCGCTGCCGGCGAAGTTCGACACCCGGGGAGTGTTGCTGCTTCTCGCCGGTCTGCTTGGCCTGACCTGGCAGTCGATTCGGGGGCGCATCGCCCGGCGGGTGCCGGAGCAGGCCGTCGTGGCGGCGGAGACCGCTGTGCCGCTGGTGAACCAGGTTCGCCGGCAGGGTGTGGCGGGGATGTGGGACGAGCTGAAGACGCGGGTTGGTGACCTGCGCAAGGATCTCGTCAGCAAGGTCATCGAGTACGTGACGCCCACGATCATCGTCGCGGGGATCAACTGGGTGTTGTCGTTGTTGAACCCCGCTTCGGCGTTCATCCGGGCGGTGAAGCTGATCATCGACATCGTTCGGTTCGTGGTGCAGAACGCTCGGCAGATCATCGAGTTCGTCAATGCCGTGCTGGACGCGGTGATCGCTATCGCCCGTGGGGCCGCGGGGGGTGTGCCCGCGTTGGTGGAGCGTGCGCTCGCGCGGTCGATTCCGGTGTTGCTCGGCTTCCTTGCCGCGTTGCTCGGGGTCGGGGGGATCGCGGGGCGGGTCAAGCAGATCGTGCAGGCCATGGCTCGGCCTGTCGGGCGGGTCATCGACACCGTGATCGACAAGATCGTGGGGCTGGTCCGGGCGCTCTGGCGGAAGTTGAAGTCCGGAGTGGACAGGAAGCGGCGGCGGCCGGACCGGAAGAAGCCCAGGGCGCGGCCGGATCGGCGGCGGAAGCCGGATCGGCGGAAGCCGTCCAGGAAACGGAAGCCGGACCGGACTCGGACTCGGCCTCGGGGGCGGGACAAGGACAAGCCGGACTACGACCGCATCCTCGCGGCCGCGCTGCGTGACGCGGAGGCGCTTGCCGCGCAGGGTATGCCGGTCGACGAGATCGAGTCCCGGTTGGGTGCCGTCCGGCGCAGGCACAAGGTGAGCAGGCTCGAGGTCGTCGTCGAGCGGACGCAGGGTGAGGTCAACGTCATCCACTTCGTCGCGGTCGTCAACCCGATGAAGAAGTCCCGGCCCGTGAACGCGCCGCTCACCGCCGAGGAGGCCCGGGAGGAGGCCGGGCTCCTGCTGCGGAGCCAGGAGATGTTCCAGCAGTACGCCAACGAGCACAAGGTGGTCATCGAGGTGCGGCTCACCAACCCGGAGTCCGTGCCGCATCTGGAGGCGGGTGCGTTGTTCAAGGCTCGGGAGATCAAACCCAAGACGATCAACGCTGCCGACGTGCTGCTCGGCCTGTCGCCGGACGACCGGGGCAAGGTCGGCTTCTTCCCGGACGGGCCACCCGATCCCGCGACGCTCGGGCTCAACCCCGACGAGCTGGTCATCGCGCAGGCCAGGTACAAGCAGCGCAAGGCCGAGACGGAGAAGTACGGCGCGGGGCTGGCCAGTCTGAACGTGGGGCCGGACGCGCCGGGCAAGTACGTGGTCGAGAACAACGTGGTCTACGGCTTCACGCCGAACGGGAAGAAGCAGCCCGTCGCCGGCGACCACGACCTGTACGACATCACGACGCTGGAGGGCAAGCACCTGCCCGAGGCCGACCACCTGGCGCTCATCGAGGACATGCGGCAGAAGAACTTCGGCGTGATGCACGGGACGGTGGTGTACTGGAAGGACTGGGGCAAGCGGGACGTGGACGAGTGGAACTCGCGGCGGGACCTGATCGCGGGAGCCCTGAAGGAGGGCGTCATCCGGTTCGCGCCGGGGCAGCCGATGCGGTGGGTCACCCCGGGCACGCGGATACGGAAGCGCCCGTTCCGGGGGAGGAGAGGATGACCGGCGAGCGGAACCAGTTGCTGGCCACGGGAAACCGGCTCCTGGCCGAGGGCCGGGCGCACTACGAGGCCGACCGGGTCGACGAGGCGTGGCAGCGCTGGCGGGAGGTCGACCGGATCAACGCCCGCTACCGCGCCCTGCTGCCGGAGGTGACCGTCGCGCGGTGCCCGCACACGGGCGAACCGGTGCGCTGGCCGATCGACACCACCGGGCTCGACGGCTGGTACTGGTCGTACTCCAAGCGGATCAGCCGCCCGCCGGCACGCCTGCCGGCCACCTGGCTGGCCATGACCGGCGCGATGCGGCTGGCCGAACCGGTGGAGCACAACCCGGACGTGGTCGTGCCGGGGCCGGGGGTGCCGTTCGTGCTGCCGCGCCTGCTCGAGCTCCCCGGCGTCCGCGCGGTGATCGCCGAGGTCCCCGTCGGCCGGCACACCGGTTGGGCCATCAGCTACTTCGGCACCGTGCCGGCGGACGTGCCGCTGGTCGACCTGTGGGGCACCGACACCTACCCGGTCTTCCCGGACGGCTGGTCGGCCTACCGGCTGCGGGCGGCCGAGTTCGACGTCGACCTGGCGCCCTGGCTGCGCACGGGCGCCCTGCAGTGGCTGGACGGGGACACCCTGCGCACGGACGCCTGCCCGTTCGTCGACCTCCCCGGCGAGCGGCGGATCGCCATGCTGTGGGACGGCGGGGTCACCTACCGCGACGCGGCGCCCGTAGGGTAGGCCGGCATGGACCTGCTGGCGACCGGCCGCGACGCGGACGTCTTCGCCCTCGGCGACGACCGCGTGCTGCGCCGCTACCGCGACGGCGGGGACGTCGCCGTCGAGGCGGCCGTGATGACCTACCTGGCCGGGCACGGTTTCCCGGTGCCCGAGGTGTACGAGGCGGCCGGTCCCGACCTGGTCATGACCCGCCTGTCCGGCCCGACCATGCTGGCCGCGCTACGCGACGGGGAGGCCGACCCGGCCGCGTCCGGCCGGACACTGGCCGACCTGCACCACCGGCTCCGGCGCGTCCCGGCCCGGCTCTCCCGCGACCCGGCGGTGCGCGTCCTGCACCTGGATCTCCACCCGGACAACGTGATCCTCTCGCCGGACGGCCCGATGGTGATCGACTGGCGCAACACCCGCGAGGGCACCCCGGACCTGGACGCGGCGATGACCGCGGTGATCCTCGCCCAGATCGCCGTGGAGAGCCCGCTCGCCAGGCCCGTGCTGGCCGCGTTCGCGGCGTCGGTCGACGGGATGAGCGGGCTGGACCAGGCCCTGACGATCCGCCGCGCGGACCGCAACCTGACCGGCGCGGAGGTCGAGAAGCTGTCCCTGGCCGAGTCGTTGCTCCGCGGCATGGTGGGTTGATTTCCTACTCGGAACGTGCCAGGTGACACATTGCTGGCCCGCGAAGTCGGCGAACATTGGTGCCAACAAAGAAGAACACGGCGATCAGGAGTGAGTGATGCCGCGCCACTCGAAAACGCTGCCCCACGCCGACTTCGTGCCGAGGTCCCAGTTCACCGCGCCGCCCGCGTTCCCGCCACACCCACCTCTGCAGTCCGGCGGCTGGTACCACGCCAGGACGGCCGAACACCCCGGCCCGGGCCGGCCAGCGGTCGTCACGCCGCCGGAGAAGTCGACCAGGCTGGCGATCACGCTCGCCGCGTTGTTCGGGCCGCTCGGCCTGTGGTACCTCGGCGCCGGCGCCGGCCTGACCGCGACCGTGGTGTCCGCGGTGGTCATCACCATGGCCGGACCTCCGTCCCTGCTGGTCCTGTGGCCGTTGTCGGTCGCGGTGGCGGCGTGGAGCGCATCGCTGCTCCGCGACCAGGTCCGCTAGCTACTCAGCCCGCGCTGCGGTAGCGGCGCTTCGCGGGGGTGCGGCCCATGTACGCGGTCAGGTCGGTGACCGACTGGGCGAGCACGCCGAGGTCCTTGGCGACGAGGGCCTGCGCACCGTCGCACAGGGCCGTCTCCGGCTGAGGGTGCACGTCGATGATGACGCCGTCCGCGCCGGCGACGATGCCGGCCCGGCTGAGGGGCAGCACCAACTCCCGGCGGCCACCCGAGTGTGACGGGTCGATGATCACGGGCAGGTGGGACAGCTGCTGGACGACCGGCACCGCCGAGACGTCGAGGGTGTTGCGGGTCGCCGTCTCGAACGTGCGGATCCCACGCTCGCACAGCACGATCTCCAGGTTGCCGCGTTGCGCGACGTACTCCGCGGCCATCAGCCACTCCTGGATGGTCGCGTTCATCCCGCGCTTGAGCAGCACCGGCACGTTCGTCTCGCCGATCGCCTGCAGCAGCGCGAAGTTCTGCATGTTCCGGGTGCCGATCTGCAGCATGTCCGCGTACTCGGCGACCATCTCGACCTCGTGGGCGCTCACCACCTCGGTGACGATCGGCAGGCCGGTCAGCTCGCGCACGTCGGCGAGGATGCGCAGGCCGGCCTCGCCCAACCCCTGGAACGCGTACGGCGACGTCCTCGGCTTGAACGCGCCGCCGCGCAGCATGGTGGCACCCGCGGCCTGGGCCATCTGCGCCGCGGCCAGGGTCTGCTCCGGCGTCTCCACGGCGCACGGGCCGGCGATCAGCGTGACCGTGTCCGGACCGATCGGCACCCCGCGCACCCGCACCACCGAACGCTCGGGGCGGTGCTCGCGGCTCACCAGCTTGTACTCGGTGGACACGCGCGTGACCTGCGCGACCCCGGGCATCCCCGCCAGGTCGAGCGTCGCGAACGTCTCGACGTCGCCGATCAGGCCGATGATCACCCGGCTCACGCCGCGGCTCACGAACGCCTGACCGCCCACGGCCTCGACGCGGGCCACGACGGCCTCCACGTGCTCGGGCTCCACACCCGGCATCATGACGACGACCACGGGACTTCCCTTCTCAAGCGGCTAGATCGGGACGCAACCGGGTGGCGCCGCGCAGGTACACGTGGCGGACCGCGGAGCGTGGACGATCGCTTTCGACGTGTGCGAGCAGCCGGACCACCCGGGGCAGCGCACCCGGGACGGCGACCTCCGTCGCGCACAGCAGTGGCACGTCGGCGAAACCGAGGTCCCGGGCGGCGCTCGCGGGGAAGCAGCTCGTCAGGTCGGGCGTCACGGTGAACACGATGCTGATGAGGTCCTCGGCGCGGATCCCGTTGCGGCGCACGACCTCCGTGATGAGCTCACGGGTGCCGGCGCCGACCTCGGCCGGGTCGTCCCGGTCGACCTGGATGGCGCCGCGAACCGCTCGGACCCCCATGGCGTGCGCGTCAGGCCTTGAACTGGCCCGGCCGCCTGCCCTCGCCGGCGGGACCGCGGTAGGCCTGGGCGATGTCCAGCCAGGCGTCGGCGTCCGCGCCGGTCGCGGTGAGCGCGAGGTCGTCGCGGTGGCGGCGGCGCGTGGCCAGCAGGCAGAAGTCCACGGCGGGGCCGGTGATCCGCTGCTCCGCGTCGGCGGGCCCGAACTCCCACGTGGTGCCCGACGGCGCGGTCAGCTCGTAGCGGAACTGGACGTCCGGCGGGGTCAGCCCGCGTGACTGGTAACCGAAGTCCCAGGTGAGGGTGGTGAAGAAGGCGACCCACCACAACCGGTCGGTGCGTTCGCGGGTGACCCCGAGCGCGTCGGCGATGTCCTGCCCGTGGGCGAACATCTCCATCATGCCGGCGCAGCAGAGCACGGCCGGGGGCAGCGGCCGCACCAGCCACGGCACGACCTGGTCGGCGGGCACGGCGGCCAGCGCCTTGATCGCGGTGTCGCACTCGGTGCGCCAGCGCGACCGCAGCACCTCGGGCGGGTCGCCCGCGAACTCGGCGAGGGCGGCGTTGACCGCGCCCTCGAAGTTGTCCGCGGCCTTCGCGGCCATGGCGCCGAACAGTTCGGCGTCGCTGGCCGCGGTGCCCGCCAGGCGGAAGATGAACGCCAGGTGTGCGACCTGGTCGGCCACCGTCCACCCGGGGGCCGGGGTCGGGCGCCGCCAGTCCGCCTCGTCGAGGCCGGTGACGAGTCCCTCGAAGTCCTCGGCGTCGGCGGTCAGGTCGGAGATCACGTCTCGCTGGGTCACGCCTTGTCCTCTCGCCGGTCGCTTGCGTCCATTCCAGGATGACCCGGGCGGGGCCGCGCTGTCTTATCCGCGCATGCCCTCCTCCCGAGGGCCGGCGGGCGGGTGGCTCACGGCCGGTAGCCGTGGCGGGCCGCCGCCGTCAGCGGTCCGATGTGGACGATGCCGAACGAGTCGAAGCAGTGGATCCTGATCTTCATCAGGAGGTCGTCCTTGACGATGACGAACAGCTCACTGGGCCGCTGGTAGTCATCGACGATCCGGTACGTGCGGAACAGCGTGCCGTCGACCATCGCGAAGAGCGCCTTGTGCACGGCGTTCTTCGCCGACTGGCTCGCGGTCTCCGACCAGTCCTCGAGCACCTCGATGCCGGTTTCCAGGCGGAACCGCGAGCGCGGGACGATGCCGTCCTGGCTACGGGATTCGTTCATGACGTGCACCTGATTCTCCAGCCGGGGGTCGTGGTGGGTGGACACACGATCCATAACAGTGTTGTGCCACCAAAGGTAGCGGCGTTATGTAACATTGTCAAACGTGAGTCCGAGACCGCGTGACCCAGCGACCCGTTCGGAACTGATCGAGATCTCCGCCCGCCTGCTCGCGGAGGAGGGGCCGGAGGCGATGTCCAGCCGCCGCATCGCCAAGCTCGCCGGCACGTCCACGATGGCCGTGTACACGTATTTCGGCAGCATGAGCGGCCTCGTGCGCGAGATGGTGCACGAGGGCTTCGGCCGGCTCACCGCCGCGTTCGGCCGGATCCGGCTGTCCGAGGACCCGGTCCGGGACCTCGCGCTGATGGGCCGGGTGTACCGCAGGACGGCGGTGGAGAACGCGCACCTCTACTCGGTGATGTTCGGCGGCCGTTCGCTGGCCGGCTTCGAGCTCACCGAGGAGGACCGGCAGTACGGCCGGTTCAACCTGGCCCCCGCGGTCGAGTGCACGGCGCGCTGCATCACCGCCGGGCGGTTCGCTGAGGAGGACGCGCTGCTGGTGGCGCACCACATGTGGCTCGCCACGCACGGCCAGGTCACGCTCGAGCTCGGCGGATACCTGATCGAGCCGTGCGACGCGGACCGCTGCTTCGAGAGCCAGCTGGTCACGCTGATGGTGGGTGCGGGCGACGGCGTCGAGGCGGCGGCGGCGTCCGTGCGTGCCTCGGCGGAGGCGTTCGCCCGGGGGTTCGGGGGTGACGCGTCAGGCCACTCGGACGCGCCGGACGAGGCCGACGGGCTCGACGGCGGCGGTGGGCGGCGCGAACGGGCCCCAAGTGAAAGCCGGTAACCACCGGTGTGAGTGCCGGGTCCAGTTCATGGCCGTGATCTGGTGGTGGCTGCGGCGGCCGGCGAGCGACCGGTACAGGTCGTAGCGGGTCGCCGTCAGCGTGGCCGCGGGCCGGCCGTCACCGATCGTCCACTGTGTACTCCCCGACGACAGGCGCAGCGCGGGCAGCCCGTGGCCGTCGACGGCCGCGGCGAACCCGCGTGCCAGCACCGTGAACGCGCCGGCGAACGCGGGGTGCGCGGCGGGCAGCTCGGCGCCGATCGCGTAGCGGATGTCCAGCTCGTGGGTGAACGCGTCCATCACCAGGATGTTGCCGCGCCGGTCGCCCGTGGCGGCGAGCAGCTGGTCCACCTCCTGGCCCAACCGCTCCCACTGCGCCACCAGTTCCGGGATGTCCACGTCCGCCGGCGACGGACCGGTGGACGGCCAGCCGGACATCCGGCCGATCGCCGTCGCCGCCACGCCGACGAGATGGCTCAGCAGCCCGTGCAGTGTCCACTCGGGACACGCCGGGACGACCGGGTCCTCGACCGGTCGCGGCTGCGCGAGCAGCTTGGCCACCGTGCGGCGCACGTGCCGGTAGCACGCGTGGTTGGGCACCCGGTCGGTGTGCGGCGTGGCGGTGCGGATCTCGTCCAGTTTCGTGTCCATTGGGAGAACTCCCCGGTGTGTGTCGTCAGGAGGCGGTCAGGCGGTCCGCGCCTCCGGCGGTTCGTACTCGTGCATGCCGCCGCCGAGGAACAGCAGTGCCCGGCCGGCGCCTTCGCTCGCGCTGCGCACCAGGCCGAGGAAGATCGAGTGGTCGCCGCCCTCGTAGACCTCCGCGAGGTCGCACTCGAGCCAGGCGAGGGAGCCGGTCAGCAGCGGCACGCCGGTGTGGTGCCCCGGGAACCAGTCGATCCGGTCGAACTGCGCCATGCCGGCCGGGCGGCCGCGACTCGCGAAGTACCGCGCCAGCGCCTCCTGCTCGCTGCTGAGCACCGACACGCCGAACCCGCGGGCGTCGAGGATCGTCTCGTGCATGCGTGCGGTGCGTGCCACGCAGCACAGCACCATCGGCGGGTCGAGCGAGACGGACGTGAACGCGTTCGCCGTCATGGCGTGGGCCAGCGTGCCGCGTGCGGTGAGGACCGTGATGCCCGTGGCGAACCGGGCCATCACGTCACGCAGCGCGCGCGTGGCGTTCTCCTGCTCCGCGCCGGCGCGCAGGACCGTCACCGGCTCGGCGCCCTGCTGCGGCTCATGCCGCCGGGCGGTCACCGGGACTCCCGGGCACGCTCGTGGTACGCGGCCATGTCAGTCCTCCCTTCCCGGCCGGGCGGTCGTGACCGCCGGCGCCGGGGATGTTGTCGACTGTGGTCAGCTGGCTCGTGGCCGGGGGCACGGCTCGTGCCTCCGGTTCGGCGTCCTCGGTGATCGGCCGGATCACCCGGTCGGCGAACAGCGGGGTCGGGTCCACGGGCGCGCCCAGCGCGTAGGCCGCGCCCACGGCGGCCAGGAGCGGCGACAGCGAGGCGTCGTCGGTGTCCAGCGCGAGCACCGGCACCGCCGGCGCCGTGCGTGCCGCCGGTGCGGACAGCGTGCGCCCCGGCCCGACCTCGAGCACCAGGTCCGCGCCGGCCACCGCCTCGGCCGCCGCGCCGTGGAAGCGCACCGGTTCGGCCGGGCGGTCGGGCGCCACCCGCGGCGCGGCGCCGTGGGTGGACACCACCGGCCGGCGCGGCTCGAGGAAGGTGCAGCCCGTCGCGTCCCGCGTGCTCGCGAGGCGGATCAGGTCGCCACCGTCGAGCGCCCCGCTCCAGGAGAGCGCGGTCAGCTCGCCGGTGCCGTGCCCGACCGCGGCGTCCGCGTCGACGCCCAGTGCGTGCAGCACCCGCAGCCCGGCGAGCGAACCCGCGACGACGAGCGGGTCGTCGCGGTCGGTGTCGCGGTCGGTGTCGCGGTCGGTGTCGCGGTCGGTGTCGTGGTCGGTGTCGTGGTCGGTGTCGTGGTCGGCGCCTGCCATCCAGAACAGGTGTGCCGCCACGGGGAACCGGCGGCGGAGTGCGCCGCCGGTTCCCGGCCCCGCGCCGCGGCCGGGGAACAGGTAGGTGATCCGGGGGGCCGAGGTGTGGTGGGCGAGGAAGACGCCGTCGGCGGGTGCGAGGAGCGTGGTGCGCCCGTCGGCGAGCGCGGTGGCCGCCAGGGACAGCCGCCGCGTGGCGGCCGCCGGGTCGCCCGCCACCACGGCCGCGCGGAACGCCCCGCCGCGCCGCTGGATCGCGAGGGTGCCGGCCAGGTCGGTGACCTCGGCGATCGACAGCCCGGCGGTGAGCCGGGCGAGCCGGGTCACCCGGGCCGACAGTTCGTCCGCGGAGTGCGCGTCGACCAGCAGCAGGTCGGTGTCCTGCCGGCCGGTGACCAGCGCCGCGGCCCACCGGTCCATGCCGGTCCGGCGTTCGCGGCCGGGCGCCTCCTCGAGTGCGACGTGGATCGTGGTGCCGCCGCGGCCCGTCGCGGACACCCCGGCGCGGACCGGGAGCCCGGCGGGCCACAGCGTGGCGGCGTCGGGCACGTACACCGGACCGTCCGGTGCGGTCCGCGGGTGGGGGACGCCGTCGGTGGCGGGCGGGATCGTCTGGTGGTGCACCGCGAGCGCGGCCTTGATCAGCCCGGCCACGTCCGTCGCGGCCCCGGTGTGGCCGACCGTGCCGGCGAGCGTGCCGACCGCGGCGGGGGGTGCGGCGGGGTCCGCCGCGCGGCGGGCGGCCGCGACCGCGTCGACGGCCGCGTCGACGGCCTCGTCCTCGGCGTCCGGGCACTCGAAGTAGGAGACGGTCGCCACGCAGTACCGCGCGCGCTCGTAGGCGCGGGCCAGCGCGACCCGGTGCATGCTCTCGTCGTCGCGGCCCGACTCGCCCCAGCCGGTGATCGAGGCGTAGACCCGGCGGTGCCGGGCGAGCGCGTCGGCCTCGCGCATCAGCACGACCACCCCGCAGCCCTCGCCCGGCAGGCCGCCGCCCGCGATCGCCACCTCCAGGTCGGTGCCGGCGAGCTCCTGCGCGGCCCGCAGGACCGGCAGCAGCGACGAGGAGCACGTGTCGTCCGTGCGGAGGAAGGCGGTCATGCGGTGGGGAAGGCTGTCCGTGCCGGGGAAACCGGCGTCCGCCAGCGCGTCGGCCGCGGTGTGCAGAGCGAGGGTGTTCAACGCGAACCTGCGGGCGGGATCCTCCTCCGGCGCGGGATCGCCGGACGGCAGCGGAAACGCCTTGCGTCCGGCGAGCACGTTTTCCCACAGCTCTTCCGGGGAAGCCGCATCCGGGTAACGCAAACCGACGCCCACAATCGCTATCCGCTCGTCGCTCACGTTCACCGCCCTCACACGTCAGGCGGAAATGGCGCAGGTGCCATCCCCGGTGCTGGCTGACCGCCCATTGACGGATTCCAGCATGCGGTACAGCGGGGGAAGAGTTCTACTCTCCTTGTGCGATGAGGGTGTTGGCGTCGCATTTCAGGATATTCGCGGCAACGGTCCGCGGCCTTACGCTGATATGAAGCACATCGGCGAAATGAGCAGACCATGCGAGCTGAAATCAATGTGCTGGGAACATTCGAGGCGGCCATCGACGGCGTCTCGATAGTGCCGACGGCAGCCAAACCGCGTCACCTGCTTGCGGTGCTCGCGCTCAACGTGGGCCGGGTGGTGACCGCCGCGACGCTCATGGAGGAGCTGTGGGGCGCCAGCGCGCCGCGGAGCGCGAACAGCACCCTGCAGACCTACGTGATGCAGCTGCGGAAGTTCATCACGGGCGCGTTACCCGGTGCGAACCGGTTCCAGGCGAGGCGGATCCTCGAGACCAGGCACACGGGTTACGTGCTGCGGCTGGACGAGGAGGCGCTGGACGCCAACCGTTACGAACGGGTGGCCTCGGCCGGCCGCGCGGCCGGCGTCGCCGGCGACTACCTGGCCGCGGAGCGGCTGCTCCGGTCCGCGCTGTCGATGTGGCGCGGGCCGATGCTCGTGGACGTGACCCTCGGTCCGCACCTGGAGATCGAGGCCACCCGCCTGTCCGAGAGCAGGCTGACCGACCTCACGCTGCGCATCGACGCCGGCTTCTGCCTCGGCCGGCACCACCAGATGCTCGGCGACCTCGCGGCGCTCTGCGCGCGACACCCGCACATGGAGAACTTCCGCGCGCAGTACATGCTCGCGCTCTACCGGTGCGGCCGGCCCGGGCAGGCACTCGAGGCCTACCACGAGATGTGGGCGACCATCCGCGAGCAGCTCGGGGTCGACCCGTCGCCGCGGCTGCGCATGCTGCACCAGGCCCTGCTCGTCGGCGACCCGGTCATCGACGACCCCCGGTTCGTGTTGAACGAGTGGATGCCGGACGCCATCGCGAGCTGACCCGCCCGCGACCGCGTGCGGGAGAACGACGGAGAACTGGGAGGAAACCCACATGCCCGCGATCCTGGGTACCCTGCGCAGGCTTGCGCTGACGCCGCGGCTGCGTTCGGTGACGTTCGCCGAACGCGGCTTCCCCGCCGCGGGCACCCCGGCGGCCGAGCACCTCGAGCCGATCCCGCAGTCGGTGGTCTGCGGCTTCGAGTGGGGGATCGAGCACCGCGCGCAGTGGGACGTGGAGCGACGGCTCGCCACCGTCTCGCCGGAGCTGCGCGGGTTCGCCTACGAGGGTGCCGCGATGGCCTACGCGGTGCGGGACGCGATGGCGGGCGGCCGCGGCACACGGACCAAAGAGCTGCTGGAGGGCCCCGGGCTGCCGCACATCTTCCTCACCTACATCGGCATCGGCTTCGCGATGGCGCGGCTGCCGAGGGTGCTGTGGCGTGGGATCATGCCCGACCTCGAGGGCGTGCCGTTCTTCCCGACCATGAGCTGGCTCGCCGTCGACGGCTACGGGTTCGACCGGGCCTACTTCCACACCCGGAAGGTGGTCGACGAGCAGCGGCCGTTCCGGCCCTACCCGTGGGCCGGCCGGGCCGACTACTTCCACCGTGCCGCGGACCAGGGGGTCGGGCGCGCGCTGTGGTTCATCCACGGTGCGCACCCGGACCGGGTCGCGGCCGCGGTCACCGCCTTCGCGCCGGAACGCCAGGCCGACCTGTGGAGCGGGGTCGGGCTCGCCGCCACCTTCGCGGGCGGCTGCTCCGCCGACGGGCTCGCCGACGTGACCGCCCTGGCGGGTCAGTACGCGGACGAGGTCGCGCTCGGCGCGGTGTTCGCGGGTACCGCGCGTGCCGCGGCCGGGCACGTGCCCGAGCACAGCGAGCTGGGTGTCGAGGTCCTCACCGGCGGCTCGGTCGAGGACGCGGTCAGGCTCGCGGCCACGGTCGCGGTCGAGCCCGGCGACGCCGGCCCCGGTGACCCCCCGGCCTACGAGCTGTGGCGCGAGCGGATCAGGGAGACCTTCTGGCGCCGCGTGTCGAAGGCCGCCTGAGCTCCGCGGCGCCTCCCCGCGGAAAGCGAACGCCCCGTCCGGTCCGGACGGGGCGTTCGCGCCTCGGTTGGTCGGGCTCGGCTGGTCAGGCTCCCGGCAGGGCGGCCTCCTCAGCCCGGCCGGGAACCCATGCCTCCTCGGCGGCCAGCATGGTCTCGTCGAGCTGGGCCAGCAACGCCGGCGGGTCGAAGATCAGCCGCGGGCGCAGCCACATGTCGACGGGCCGCAGGAGCTCGCCCTCGGCGACCTCGAGCGGGCCGAGCGTGGCGACGTACACCTCGGTCGACTCGTCCTGCTCTTCCTCGTCGGCGCCGGTGTCGACGGACCGCGCGATCAGGTACCACTCGCCGGCCGGCACCCCGGTGATGGTGAACGTGCCCGCACTGTCGAGCGTCGTGTGCCGGACCGGGAGTCCCTGGGCGATCCGGTCCGGGAACAGGCCGATCACGATGTGGCCGGGCCGCGCCTGCGCCGCGTGGTGCACGTGCCCACGCACCACCGAGCTGTCGCCGCGGCCGTGCCGGTGCGGGCGCTCCTCGAGCGGGTCGACGAACCCTTCGTACTGCCGGTAGGTCGTCGGGGAGACCCCCACGCTGACCCGGAACCGGGAGCTGAACGTCCCGATGCTGTTGTAGCCGACCAGGTGGCTGATGTCCGCCACCGTCATCGAGCTGGTCAGCAGCAGGCGCTTGGCCTCCTGCAGGCGCAGCGCGGACAGGAAGCGGCCGGGCGAGATGCCGGTCACCCGCTGGAACATCCGGGAGAAGTGGAACTTGCTGAACATGGCGGTGCGTGCCATGTCATCGATCGTGATGGGTTCTCCCAGGTTGGCCTTCATCGCGCGGATCACGCGCTCCACCGCTTTTACAATAAAGTCTTCCATCGCTGACACCGATCAAATTGGAGGGGTTGTCACAACGTTCGGATGAATTAACCGTAAGATCGTGCGAATTTGCTGGCAACCAGGATCCTTTCTGACTCGATGTTCGGACTATCGACGGCTCAAGATCTCTCCATGACGGCTCCAGTCAGCCTCGATTCCGCAGGTAGAACGCCACAGGAACGGGGCGGCGGGGCACAGGAGAAGATGCGGCGCCGGGCTCGGGCACGCAGAATCGGGAGCAGCGGCCGGACGATTCCGAGCCGCTGTCCCATCCGGCGTGCGGCACAGACAGGAGGAGCCGTGGGAGCAGGCGCCGAATTCGAAGACCAGGACCGGACGAGCACCCTGGAAGCATTTGCGGACACAATTCTCCCGGGTGCCAAACGTGGCCCGGACGACCGTGCGATCGCCGGCGTCTGCGACGATCCCGGCGCGGTCGAGGCGGGTGCGCTGGACCTGCTGTACGACCCCGCCACGGGGGTCGGTGACGGCCTCGCCCACCTGGCTCAGTCGCTCAACGGGCACGCCACGGCGTTCGCCGAGGAGCACGGCCGCACCCTCGACGAGGACGTGCCGCCGTTCGTCGCGCTCGACTACGAGGACCGGGTGGCGCTGGTGGCGCGACTGACCGCGCCCGGCCACCCGGAGCAGAGCGGCTGGGTGCTGCTCGCGATGTTCAGCAACATGGCGTTCGATTCCGCCGCGCACCGCAGCACGGCGGAAGCCATCGCGGACGGCCACCCCGGCCTGCTGCAGATGGGCTTCGCCGAGCCGGACGACGACGGCCTGTGGCGCTTCCCCGACTTCAGCTACGGCCAGGAGCTGGCCAAGCGACACCCCGACACGACGGAATCCGGGAGCCCGGCATGAGCGCTACGGAGAGCACCGACGTCCTGATCGTCGGCAGTGGTTTCGGCGGGTCCATCGCGGCCTACCACCTCGCGGCGGGCGGCGCGAAGGTCGTCGTGCTGGAGCGCGGGCCCTGGTTGGCCGGCAAGGACTTCGACCACGACTACCTCCTCGGCAAGTCCTACACACGGGTGTTCGACTTCGTCGCCGGGGACGGGATGAGCGTCCTCGGCGGGAACTGCGTCGGCGGCGGCAGCGTGGTCTACTTCGCCGCGCTGCCGCGCGCCCCGCACTACGTCTTCGAGCGGCACGGTTCGATCGGCCGCCGCATGTGGCCGGCCTCGATCAACCGCGAGACCCTCGATCCCTGGTACGACCGGGTTTCCGACGTGCTGCCGGTCAGCCAGCAGGACTGGGACGACATCAGCTACGCGGGCGGGCTGTGGGCGGCGGCATGCCACCACTCCGACCACACCGCGAACCCGGTCCCGGTCGGGATCGACAAGGCCAAGTGCACCAACTGCAACTGGATGATGGCCGGCTGCCGGTTCGACGCGAAGCGGTCGCTGCTGCTGAACTACCTGCCGGCCGCGCTGTCGCACGGCGCGCAGATCCGCCCGCTGCACGAGGTCCAGAAGATCTCGCGCACCGAGGACGGCGGCTACCGCGTGCACTACAACAACATCGACGAGCTCGACTACCGGATCTCGACCGGTGGCGGCACGATCGACGCGAAGATCGTCGTGCTCGCCGCCGGCGCCGGCGCGACCCCGGTGATCCTCCAGCGTTCCGAGGAGGAGCTGGGCACGATGCCGCACGGCGTCGGCCGGTACTTCTCCGGCAACGGCGAGCGCCTCAACACCGCGATCATCAACGAGGACCGCGTCGCCGAGGTGCTCGGCCTGCGCCGGCCGAACGGCAAGGTCTACGAGGCCAACCAGATCGGCAAGGGCCCGGTCGTCGCCTGCTGGGACAACGTCGACGGCGACCGGCCCGAGTACAGCCGGTTCTCGATGGAGCAGCTCTACTTCCCGCCCGGCCTCGGCACCATCCTCGCCCAGGTGCCCGGCAAGACCGAGGCCACCTGGTTCGGCAAGGAGAAGAAGGAGATGCTCAAGCGCTGGAAGTCGTGGCTGACGATCTTCCTGATGACCGAGGACGACAACGAGGGCGTCTTCGGCCCGCCGCCACCCACCGGCAACGCCTACCGCATCTCCCAGCAGATGCTCGGCAGGGGACCGCTGTCCTACGACCCGACGCCGAACACGTTGCGTGGCTGGGCGCAGGCCGACGCCGCGGCGAAGGAGATCCTCGAGCGCGACGGCCTCGCGACGGTGGCGCCGTGGACGAACGACCTGGTGGGCGCGTACACGGTGCACCCGCTGGCGTCCTGCCGGATCGGGGACGACCCGGCCACCTCGGCACTCGACGACCGCCACGAGCTCCGTGGCCATCCCGGCATCTTCGTCACCGACGGTTCCGCCGTGCCGGGCGCGCTCACGGTGAACCCGGCGCTCACGATCGCGGCGCTCGCCGAGCGCGCGGTCCCGGGCATCGTGCGTGCGGCGCGGGACCGCGGGGTCGACGTCACCTACGGCGCCCCCCTGCCCACCTCGGCGAACACCACGCCGGCGACGGGTTCGGCGGCCTGACCGTCGCTGTGTTGAGTCCTCTGTGGACGGACCGAACTGTTGAGCGACCCCGGGCGGTGTGCGAGGCTGGCACCGCCGGGGGTTAGCGCAACAGATCGCTGGGAGGTCTGTGTCCATGTCGTCACCGCTCGAGGTTCCAGGTTTAGACGTCGCCGGCCGCGTCCGTGCGCGCGACATCCAGATGGCGGGTGTCGCCGACGTGCGCCGAAGGGTGCTGATGGTCTCGGGGGCCATCGACGCGGTCGACTACGACGTGTCCGTGTCGATCAACCTCCCGGAACCGGGACGGTGGCAGATCATCAAGTCGGAGACCAACCTCACCGACCAGACGTGGGTCGCGATGCAGGTCACGACCGACGAGGACACCCACTTCGTGGAGGGCGGCGACGCGCTGGTGATGTCGCGCCAGTTCGCCAAGTCGTTCCTCACCCCCGACATGCGCAGGCTGACGTTCTTCGACGGGGAGGTGCGCCCCGGCGAGGCCGTGCTCAAGGTGTTCGAGATCGAGACCGAGATACGGCGGCCCGCGTACGCGCACGCCAGGTACAGCCCGGTGTCCTCGGACAACGCCGAACGGTCCGAGGAGCTGCTGCAGCAGATGATCACCGATGGCATGCCGGAGCGGCCGACCATCGAGGTGATCGTGCCCGTCACGGTCATCGGGTGACCAGGTTCCTGCCGCGCCCCGAACTGCTCGACTCGCCGCGGCACCGGGACTGGCCCGCCGTGCCCGGTCCCGAGCCGTCCGTTCCTCCGCCGCTGCCCGCCACCGCCGACGTGGTCGTCGTCGGCGCGGGTCCGGCGGGTCTGGCGGTGGCGGCCGCGTTGTGGCACGTCGGGGTGCACGACGTGGTGATCATCGACCGCGACGGGCGGCCCGCCGGCCGGTTCCTCGACCGCATCGACCGGATCGGGCAGCGGGTCCTGCGCTCGCCCTACGAGCACCACCCCGGTGTCGAGGGCTACCGCGACTGCGAGCTGCGCGACTTCGCCCGGATGCACTGGGCGCTGCTCACCGCGGTGGAACGCCGGGAGGTCCGGATGTCGCAGGCCGGGCACCGTTCGGTGGTACCGGTCGACGTCTTCGAGGCCTACTGCCGGCACACCGCGGCGATCCACGGCGTGCCCGCCCGGTTGTGGCCCGGCGAGGTCCGCGTGCTCGAGCCGGGCCCGGAGCGGGTGACCGTGCAGGGCACGGGGTTCACCGTCGACGCGCGGTACGTCGTGCTGTGCCAGGGCGAGGAACGGCGTGCCGCCCCCGCCGGGTGGTGGTCCGGGGCGCGTCCGGCCGCGGTCGGCTACTGGGACGAGCCGCCGCCCGCCCGCGCCGGGCACGAGGTGGTCGTCGGCGCCGGGCTCACGTCGGCGCACCTCATCCACAACGCGCTCGAACGCGGCGCGCGGGTGTCGTGGGTGCTGCGCGAGGAGTCCGAGCGCTACCAGTGCTCCGACGTGAACGCGTCGTTCTTCCGCGCGGAGGGCCGGGCGCGTTTCGACAACGTGCCGTGGGCCGACCGGATGGCGCTGATGCGCCGCGAGCGGCGTGCCTCGGTGATGTTCGAGTTCCGTCCGGAGCTGCGGGCGGCGGAGGCGGACGGGCGGCTCACGGTGCGCCGCGGCGGCGAGATCGCCGCGGTCGGCGACGGCGAGGTGCTGCTCGCGGACGGTCGCCGGGTCGCGGGGGACCACGTGTGGCTGGCGCTGGGGACGGTCCCGTCGATCGGCGCCGGGTTGCTGCCCGACGACCTCGTGGCCGCCCGGGACGGCTGGCCGGACCTCGACGAACGCACGCTCGCGTTCCGCGCCGCGCCGCGGGTGTTCGCGGCCGGCGCGGCGGCCTGCATGGTGCTGGGGCCGGCCGGGCGCAACATCGACGGCCACCGGGTGGCCACCGCGCGCATCGCCACGAGCGTCGCGGCGGGGTTGCGGGACCAGGCGGTGGCTCGTGTCTGAGTACGACACGGTGTTCTCCCTTCCCGCCGTCGATTCCGAACCCGAGACCGAGCTCGGTGTGCTGCTGATGGGCCTGGGGCCCGAGCGGTTGCTCGCCGGGCTGGGTGTGGCGGCCGGCGACCCGGTCGCCGCCACGCTGGTCGTGGACCAGCTGCGGCACGGCACCCGGCCGGACCTGACGTTCGAGGTGGCGCTCACGGCGGGCGCGGCGCGGTGGCGGGCAGCGCGGCCGGGCTTGACGGCGGCCGCCCCGGAGGCCGCGTACCGGTCCGCCGACCTGCGCCGGCAGTGGGTGGCGGCGGTGGACGTCGTCGTCGCCGCGGACGTGGCGGCCGGTGCCGCGCAGCGGGTGTACTTCGCCGCGTGCTGGCTGCGCCGCGCGGAGATCGACCGGTTGGTGAGTGCCACCACCTGATTCCCGAGCCGAGGAGAGATTCGTGGCCAACCTGAGCTCACTGCCCGACGACGCGGTGCTGATGGACGTCTTCCGCGCCTATCCGGAGACGTCCCGGCCGCTGCTGGACTACCACGAGGTCGTCATGCGCGGCCCGTCCCCGTTCACCCCGGGGGAGCGCGAGCTGATCGCCGCGTACGTGTCGGGCCTCAACAGCTGCGACTACTGCCACGGCGTGCACACCGTCACCGCGGAGGCCTGCGGCATCCAGGCGGGTGCCGCGCCGGCCGCGGTCGCCGACGTCGACACCTCGCTCGTCGACGAGCGCATGCGGCCCGTGCTGCGTTTCGCCGGCAAGCTCACCACCGCGCCGTCGTCGGTCACCAGGGCCGACGCCGACGAGGTGCTGGCCGCCGGCTGGGGGGAACGCGCCCTGCACCACGCGATCATGGTGTGCGCGCTGTTCAACTTCATGAACCGCATGGTCGAGGGCCACGGCATCCGCGCGGGTGCGGACTACTTCGCCACCTCCGGCAAGCGCCTCGAGGAGGTCGGCTACGCGGGCCTGAACAAGCTCATCGGGTGACGACGTCGTTCAGACGTTGAACGCGGCGTTCGGGTCCTCGACCGACAGCTGGTCGGTGAGGATGGCGTGGTGCAGCTGCCGCACCCGCGGCGACGGCTCGACGCCGAGGTGCTCCACCATCTCCGTGCGCAGCCGCCGGTAGGCCGCGAGCGCGTGGCTCTGCCGGCCGCAGCGGTACAGCGCGATCATGTGCTGCATGCAGAAGTTCTCCAGCATCGGGTGCCGCGCACACAGGGTCGCGAGCTCGCCGAGCAGCTGGTGGTGCCGGCCCAGCTTGAGGTCCGCCTCGATGCGCAGGTGCAGGTCGGACAGCCGGTTCTCGTCGAGGCGCAGGGCCTCGATCGCCAGCTGTGGCCCGATCGGGAGGTCGGCGAGCGCGGGTCCGCGCCACAGCCGCAACGCCTCCGCCAGCAGCCGCGACGCGCCCTCGTGGTCGCCGTCGTTGACCGCCTGCCGGCCCGCCGCGGAGAGCTCCTCGTAGCGCATGGCGTCCACCGCCGTCGGCTCCGCCGCCAGCAGGTAGCCCGCGCGTCGGGTGATCAGGATGTCCTTGGCGCACATGCCGACGCCCTCGTCCGCCAGCGCCGTCTCCAGATGCCTGCGCAGCTTCAGGATGTAGGTGTGTAAGGTCGCCACCTCGCTGCGGGGCGGACGGCTGGCCCAGATCTCGTCGGTCAGGGTGTTCACGGTCACGACCCGGCCCGCGTTGAGCGCCAGGGTCGCCAGCAGCTGGCTCGGCTTGCTGGCCGTCGGCACGACCGAGACGCCGTCGACATTGACTTCCAGAGGGCCGAGCACATTGATTTCGATTCGCATATGATTTCTCTCTTCTCGATATTGCCCGGACCGAGCCGAAAAACACGGACACCCATTCACTGACAGCAGTGAATGGGTGTCCGGGAAAAGGGCACAGCTCCGCTGTCAAAAAGCGTGACAGAAATTTGAGTTGCTGTCAAGGTGACTTCAAGGATTTCCCTGGAACACAGGGCGAAGCGCCGTCCACAGCCCGGCGGCGCGTATTCGCGCGTTAATTCTCCAACGAGTTCCACGGGGTCCTCTCCCCAGATTTTCGTGCTGCGGTCCACGTCATTCCGTGACGTCGCGCGCGGAGATCAGTACAGACAACTCGGCCAGGTCGTACTCGGCTCGGCCCGGGGTGCCGTAACGGGTGAGCCGGCCCCGGCTCGCCCACTTTCGGATGGTGGCCTCCGGTACCCCCGCGGCCAGTGCGGCCAGCTGGGTGGGCACCGTCGTGCGGCGGTTGATCCCGGTCATTCGGCTCCCTCCACGGTCGAGTCGAGCCCGCCGTCGCGCACCAGCAGCCACTGCGCCGGCGGCCATTCGTGGCCCGCCTCGCAGCGGATCAGCGTCGGTGGCTGCCCCTCGGCGCGTAACGGCCACCCGCAACCGTGGTGGGGGCAGGGGCCCAGCGACTTCGCGGGCGGTGGTTCCGGTGTCAGCACGGCGCGGGCCTGGTCGGCCAGGGCGACGAGTTCGTCGGTGAAGTCGGCGCCGGCCGGGTGCGCGGTGAGCCACCCGAAGTGGATCAGCACGAACGTCGACAGGTGGGGGATGCTCAGCTCGTCGGGCCCCGGCACGCCGCGCTCGCTCATCACCAGGCCGCACCACGCGGCGAGCACGCCGAGGATGTCCGAGCGGATGCTCACCACCGCGTCACGCAGCACGATGCCGCGCGGCCGGTGCCCGCTGACCCGTTCCAGGGACTGCGGGGGCCGTTCGTCGAGCACGTAGGCGCACATGTCGTACAGCTGGGGCAGCTCGACCAGGTCCCCCTCCGCCCGGTCGCGGCACTCGGCGCAGACCGAGAGGCCGTCGAGGGCGTGGGACGGGAAACCGGCGTGTCGTTTGCCTCGGCAGAACTCCCGGTCGCTCATGCCGTCACCCGCACACCCAGGCCGCCGCGCATGGCGGTCTCCGCGATCAGGCCGGCGAAGTGCGTGTTGGGGATGTCCGCGCTCAGCAGCTCGACCACCACGATGTCGGTCTGCTGCTCGCGGCCGTGGCGTGCGCCCGCGAGCAGCAGGCCGAGATCCGCGGCGATGGAGGGAGGTCTGCCCCGCGCCCCGGCGGTGGCGCCCGCCAGGTGCCGGCGCACGACGTAGCGGTCGGGGTGCTCCGGCAGCAGGGCGAGGTCGTCGACGTAGATCTGGTCGGCGTAGTCGACGAGGCCGGCCGGCAGGTCGTGCCCGGAGGCGTTCACCAGCACCGTGCCCCGCACCAGGTGTTTGATCCCGGCGTGGTCGGGGCCCTCGGTCAACGCGCCCTCGCTCACCACGACCACCAGGTTGGCCCCGAAGAGGGTCTCGGCCAGCGCCGTCACCACCGACAGCCCGATACCGCTGAGGTCGAGCTGGTCGACCAGCCGGGGCTCGAGTGGCTCGGCCTCGGGCCGGTCCGTGACCCGCACCGCCACGTGGACGATGTCGGGCACGTTCCTGGCGAGGACGGCGAGCTGCCGCTGGATCTCGTCCCGGGTGCCGAGGATCGCGACGGTGATGCCGCCGGAGGGCAGCAGCTCCCGGGTGGCGAGCGCGGCGAGCGCGGCGGCGTGCACCGTCCGCAGGGTCGTGGCCGGCATCGCGCAGCCCACGTCGTGCGAGCGGCACTCGGCGAGGACGTAGTCGTCGTCCTCGCCGTGGTCGGGCCACGGCACGAGCCGGCAGCCCGGCTCCCGCTCCCGGTCCGGGTGGTTGATGGCCCGCTTGATCAGCTCTTCGGCCAGCACCGCCACCGGGTCGAGGGTGTCGAGAGTGCGCCACACGTCGTCCGCGTCGATCCGCAGGATCATCTCGGCCATCGCGCCAGCCTCTCTATCCGACCAATCCTGACGTGCGCAAATCTGGTCGAGGGCACTACCGCAGTTCCATCGGTTCGCTATCGCCGGGCGATAGCGGCGCGGTAAGCCGCCAAATGCCAACCCAAGGCGAAGGGACGTTGAATCAGTCCTCGAACGGGGAACCCCCGTTGTACGGCAAACACAAAGGGTCAAGGGAAGAAGCATGCTGTTCCGTCTGCGGAAGATCGCCGTCGCCACGCTCGTCACGCTGGCCGGTGCCACCGGGCTGTTGGTGGTTGCCCATGCAGGTCAGGATGACGGGGCTCGCAGCGAGGTGACCGTGCTCGCGGACTCACCGTGGGACAAGCCACTCCCGTGAGATTCGGGACCAAGCGGATGCGGCGAGAGGCGCGTTCGGGACGCTCGAGGTCCCCGGCGCGCCTTTTCTTCTGCCTCGGCGCGGTGGCCCCGGCTCAGCCGGTGCTGTTCACGGTGTCCGGGAACAACGTCGCCTTGACCGACTCCAGCTCCCGGGCGAGCTGGTCGGCCTCCTTCGAATCGGCCCTGGCCAGCAGTTCCTCCGCCTGTGACAGCTCGCTCCGCGCGTGCTCGAGCTCGCCGACGCCCTGGTGCACGTCGGAGATGAGGACCAGCGCCCTGGCGTGCCACACCGTCGACCCGAGCTCGGCGAAGAGCCGCAGCGCCTCGGCGAGGTGTTCCAACCCGGCCGCGCTGTCGCCCCTGGCGAGCGCGATCTCCCCCAGCGCGTAGCTGGACTGGGCCTCGATGAGGCGCTCGCCGACCTGCCGCGCGAGTGAGTGCGCGTGCCGCAGGGTCGACTCGGCGTTGTCCAGCCGGCCGGTCCGCAACCGCACGACACCCATCCCGTACAGCGCGTGTGCCTCGCCGATCCGGTCGCCGATGGTGCGCACGATCAGCAGCACCCGGTTGAGCGCCCGGTGTGCCTCGCTGACCTGGTTCTCGCCGAGGTGCAGCTCGGCGAAGCGGATGACCACCTGTGCCTCGCCGCGCAGGTAGTTGGTCCGGCGGATGCAGTCGAGCGCCTGCTCGAGGAGCTCACGCGCGCTCTCGGTGTCGCCCTCGTCGATCCGCAGCTTCGCGAGGCTGCGCAGGATGCCCGACTCGCCGACCGGGTCGTCGACCTCCCGCATCAGCCGCAGCGCCTCGTCGTACTTGGCGAGCATCGCGCTGGAACGGCCGCGCAGCCGGTCGACCATGGCGGCGCTGCGCAGCACCAGCGCGCGACCGTGTGCGTCGCCGTCGGCGTGGAAGATCTCCAGCGCGGCGGCGAAGTGCTCCTCGGCCGCCGCGAGCCGCCGCTGCGACATCGACATGGCGCCCAGCGAGTACAGCGTCGCGGCCTGCCCGCGCCGGTTGCCCGCCCGCGTGGTCGCCTCGAGCGCCACCTCCGCGGCCTCCCGCCAGTCGTCGAAGTGGCCCTTGACCTCGAACAGGGTCACCGCGGTCAGCGCGAGGTCCCAGCACAGCTCCGCCTCGCCCTCCGCCGCGGCCAGGCGCACCGCCGCCACGAGCGACCGGCGCTCCGACTCCAGCCAGTCCATGGGGTCGTCGGTGACGCGGGCGTCGCTGTCCGGGGGGCGCCAGCGCGGTCCGGAACCATGCAGGATCGTGTAGTCGCCGCCATACTCCTCGCAGTGCGCGTCCTCCGCCTTCGCGAGCAGCGCGCCGATCAGCCGGACGGCCGCGTCGTGGCGCTCGTCGGCGGTCTCCTCCTCCAGCAGCCGCTCCTGGGCGTACACCCGGATGAGGTCGTGGAAGCGGTACCGCGGGGGCTCGCCGGGGTAGGCGACGGTGTCGAGCAGCTGGGCCTCGACGAGCTGCTCCAGCACCTCCTCGGCGTCGAAGGGGTCGCGGTCCAGCAGCGCGGCCGCGGTCCAGCCCGCGAAGTCCGAGGTGGGGACCACGGAGAAGAGGCGGAACAGCCGCTTGGCGTCGTCGTGCAGCACCCGGTAGGTCAACCCGATGCTCGAGCGGAGCTCCAGCCCGTGGTAGGTCAGCTCGTCGAGGCGGCGGGCGGTGTTGCGCAGCCGGGCGACCAGCACGTCCAGCCGCCAGTGCGGGCGGGAGGCGAGCCGGGCGCCCGCGATCCGCATGGCCAGCGGGAGGTGGCCGCAGAAGTCGGCCAGCTCGACCGCGGCCTGGGGTTCCGCGGTCACCCGCTCCGGGCCGATGATCTTGGTGAGCATCTCGAGGGCCGGCTCCTCGGCCATCGGGTCGATGGCCACCAGCTGCGCCCCGGGCAGGCCGGACAGCGGCGTCCTGCTGGTCACGATGACGGCACAGCCCGGGCCGGCCGGCAGCAGCGGGATGACCTCCTCCTCGCTCGTCGCCCCGTCCAGCACGACCAGTACCCGCAGGTTCGCCACCTTGCTGCGGTACATGTCGGCCTTCTCCTCGGCGTCCTCCGGGATGTCGGCGCCGTCGACGCCGAGGGCACGCAGGAACCGGTCGAGGACGTCCTGCACCCGGCTGGTACCGGACGGCGCGTCCAGATCGGCGTACAGGTGGCCGTCCGGGTAGGTCTCCCGCAGCTCGTGGGCCGCGCGGATGGCGAGCGCGGACTTGCCGACGCCGCCCGTGCCGGAGATCGCCACGATCCGGGTGCCGATGGGGCGGTCACCGTCCGACAGCACCTGCCGGATCTCGGCGAGCTGTTCCTCCCGGCCGGTGAAGTCGGCGATGGTCGCCGGCAGCCGGCGCGGCAGGACCGGGGGCGTGTCCTCCCGCGCCGGCGCGGGAGGAGGCTCGGGCACCGCCCCGGTGTCGGGCTCGGGCAGCGTCGCCACGCTGGTCGCGGGCACCGTCCCGGTGCTGTTCGCGGGCGGGTCCAGCTCGGGGGTGCGTTGCAGGATCGAGGTCTCGAGCTCCTGCAGGTCCTTGCCCGGCTCGATGCCGAGGTCCTCCACCAGCAGGTTCCGTGCCCGCCTGGACACCTCCAGCGCCTCGGCCTGCCGCCCCGACCGGTACAGGGCGAGCATGTGGAACTCGTACAGCCGCTCCAGCAACGGGTGTTCCTCGACCAGCGTGGCCAGCTCACCGACCACCTCCTCGTGCCGGCCGAGGGCGAGGTCGAGCTGGATGCGTTCCATGAGGGCGGTCAGCCGGGTGTGCTCGAGCTGGTCCGCGTCGCGGCGGACGAGGTCGCTGCCCAGGTCGGCGAGCGCCGCACCGCGCCACAGGTCGAGCGCGGTGCGCAGGACGGCGACGGCCTCGGACTCGCGGCCGCCGACCGCGTGCGCCCGCGCGGTCGCGACGAGCGCGGCGAACTGCTCGGTGTCGAGCTCCTCCGGCGAGACGTCGAGCTGGTAGCCGGGGCGGCGGGTCCGGATGCGCATCGAGACCTTCGCGTCGGCCAGGATCTTGCGCAGCGTGGAGACGCAGATCTGGACCTGTGCCCGTGCGGTGGGTGGTGGATCGGTGTTCCAGACGGCGTCGATGAGCCGCTCGACCGGCACGACCCGGTTCGCGTTGAGTGCCAGCATCGCCAGTACGACACGCTGCCGTGGGCCGCCGAGGTCGTGTTCTCGTCCGTCGCACGTCAGCTCGAGCGGGCCCATGAGTCGTAACACCAGCACCCCCCTGCGTGTTTGGGCGCCTGTTCGTTCGAGCCTAACCCAGAAGGCTCGTACGGAGTTGTCAAAGGACTAAACGCTTGATCATGGCGGGGACGGCGGAACGGCACGTGCGGAGATGCGGGTGCGTGGCCGCCGCCGGGAGTATGGGACAACACGGACCGACTGTCGCTCGCCCGGCGGGAACCGGAGGCTTCGTCCCGGTTTCCCTTGTGCGGGTGGAGAAGATTGGACGCCGGGTCATGACCGAACCGAACTGGAAGGTGGTCGTCGATCGCGACCGTCTGACGATTTCCAGCGCCGCGTACACGTTCACGATCAACGGGACCGATCCCGAGCACCTCGAGGCGGCCGTCGCCGACCTGCAGAGCGCGGTGCGCGGGACGTACGGCCAGTACTGCGGCCTGTCCCGGGCCGCCGAGATGGTGGGGGAGCGGTGGGGTTTCCTGATCGTCCGCGACCTGCTCATGGGCCCGAGATCCGCGGCGGACCTGCACGCAGGCCTGCCCCGCATCTCGGCGAACCTCCTGGCCAGGCGGCTGCGGGAGCTGGCGTACAGCGGCGTCGTCCGCCCGGTCGGCGACGGCCTCGGCGACGGTGAGCTGGTGCGCTACGAGCTCACCGAGTACGGCCGCGGGCTGGAGGACGCGGTGCTGGCCTTCGGCCGGTGGGGCGCCGCGACGCTGGCGACGCCCCGTCCCGAGGACATCGTCACCGACTCCTCCCTGATCGTGGCGTTGAAGGCGATGTTCCGGCCCGACGCGGCGCGGGACGTGCGGCTGAGCTACGAGCTGCGCGTCGGCGACCACGTGCTCGGCGTGCGGATCGACGACGGTGCGCTCGAGGTCGCCGTCGGGCCGCTGCCCGGCGCGGACGCGGTGCTCGACCTCGGTCACATGCTGCTCGCGCTGACGACCGGTGAGATGACCGCGGACGACGTCCTGACCACGGGACAGGTGCGCGTCAAGGGCGATCCCATGCTGCTGCACCGTTTCGTCGAGTTGTTCCAACTGCCGGTGCTGCCCGCGCCCAAGGCGCTGGCCTGACCGACGAACGGCGCCGGACACCTGGCGGTGCGCCCGCGTCCGACCGGCGGTGGGGGTTTGGTCCGTCGAGCCGATCGCTCGTGACCGCCCGCCCGTGGCACGCTCGAAAGATCCCTTTCCGCCACGACCCTCATACGACAAGGAATCTGAAACGATGACGACGTCTGTTGGCACGGATCGGTTACTGGGCCCGGGCGGGCTCCTCAACACGCGCTACCACAAGCCGGCGTTGCTGGCGTTCATGGTCGTCGTGCTCGGGCACTGGGCGGAGCACCTCGTGCAGGCGTACCAGATCTACGTGCTGGGCTGGCCCCGTCCCCAGGCAGGTGGTGTGCTGGGGCTGGTCTTCCCGTGGTTGGTCACCTCCGAGTGGCTGCACTACGGCTACGCGATCGTGATGCTGGTGGGGCTCGTGATCCTGCGGCACGGTTTCGTCGGCCGGGCACGGACGTGGTGGAACGCGTCGATGTGGATCCAGGTGTGGCACCACTTCGAGCACCTGCTGCTCCTGGTGCAGGCGCTGACCGGTGCCTACCTCATGGGTGCCAAGGTGCCGACGAGCATCGCGCAGCTGGTGTTCCCGAGGGTGGAGCTGCACCTGTTCTACAACGCGATCGTGTTCGTCCCCATGGTGGTGGCGATGGTCCTCCACCTGCGACCGAACCCCGAGGAGAGGGCGCTGATGAACTGCTCGTGCGCGCGGCCGCTCCCCGCGCCCGCCGGTGCCTGACGTGGTCGAGCACGCCGTGCCCGCCGTCCTGCTCGCGCAGGGCGGCGGGCACGACCACGTGTTGAGCGTCGGGGTGAGCATCGGCCCGCTGGTGTTGCGGATCGCCCTGCTCGCGGCGGTGCCCGTGGTGGTGGGATTCGCGCTGCTGCGCGGCTTCCTGACCGAACCCGACCGCCGCGGCCTCGCCGCGGTGGTCAGCTGCGCCTGCGTCGCCGTCGTCGTGGAACTCCTGCTCTCCGGCGGTCTCACCCTGTCACAGCGGCTGGTTCCGTTGCTGTTGCTGCTCCTCGCCGTGCCCCTCTACCTCGCCCTCTCCCACGACCCGCGGTTCGCCCCGGCGGTCACCAGGGCCCGGCGCCTCGCCCCGTGGGTCTTCTGGCCGGCAGCGGTCCTCGCCGCCGAGCAGCTCGCGCGTGCCTGGTTCACCGGCGCCGGCCCCGTCATCACGCCACTGCACACCGGGGTGGTGCTCGCGCTGGTCGCCCTGGCCTGGTTCGCGGTGTCCCGCACCCGCCGCACCACGACGACGGTGGGCGTGCGACTGGGTGCCGTGGTACTGGCGATCGTGCTCATCCCGAGCGCGGCACAGGCCATGGTGCTGCAGGGCGCCGCGTAGCACTGTCGCAAGTAGACAGAAGGAAACGCCCGGGTCGCGTGTCGCGACCCGGGCGTACCGGTGACTGGCTCAGGCCGCGTCGGGCAGGTCGCGTGCGCGCTGGCGCGCTTCCTCGTCGGCGGCGATGTCGGCCAGGATGTCGGCCCAGACGACGCCCCGGGCGAGGTTTCCCTGGGGGATCGGCTGCAGCAGCTCGTCGACGAGGCCGATGTGTGCGTTCTCGTTGTCCTGGGCGCCGTTCTGCTGGCGCCGGGACCTTCCGTCGGATACGGGCACGGCTGTTCTCCCATCCTTCCTGCTGGGGCGCGATGTGCTACGCCTCGTACGGGCTGACCGTGACCGGCACGCCGTTGAACACCGCGTTGCCGGACGGGACGTCGACCACGAGCTCGTCGGTCAGTGCGTTCGCGTTGACGCCCGGATGCCGGGCCGCGACACGCTGGGTGCTGCCGGCGTGTCCCCACCCGTGCGGGAGGCTCACGACGCCGGGCATGATCGCGTCGATCGGTTCGACGTCGACGACCACCTCGCCCGCGGCCGAGCGCACGACCGCCCGCTCACCCAGGCCGAACCGGTCGACGTCGGCCGGGTTGACGTGCAGGGTGCACCGGTTGCTGCCGCCGACCAGCGAGGTGACGTTGTGCAGCCAGCTGTTGTTGGACCGCAGCTGGCGCCGCCCGATCAGCACCACGTCCGGTGCCGGGGCGGCGAGCCGCGCACGCAGCCGGCCGAAGTCGGCGACGATCGGCTCCGGGGTGAGCTCCACCCGGCCCGACCGCGTGCACAGCAGCTCCTTCAGGCGCGGCTCGAGCGCGCCGAGGTCGATGCCGTTCGGCTTCTCCTTCAGCTTCGCGAGGGACAGGCCGTAGGGACCGAACTTCAGCATCGTGTCCAGGATCTGCTCCGGGCCGTCGTCGCCCTCGACCGTGGCGCGCAGGTCCGCGACGTCCATGCCCTCCACCGGCGAGCCGGGCATCTGCGTGGCGCCGGTCAGCAGCTGGCCGATGAACATCTCGTCCACACCGGACGGGTCGGCCGCCGCGCCCGCGCCGGCGGCGATCAGCGTCAGCCGGGCGAGGATCTCCGCCTCCGACCGCTGGTCGTCGTCGAGTGGCAGGATCGGGGGCGAGTAGCGGGTGTAGTTGCGCACCATCACGATCTGCATCAGGAAGTCGTAGTGCGGCGACTGCAGCATGCGTGGCGGCGGCAGGATCACGCTGGCGTGCCTGGTGGTCTCGTTGAGGTACGGGTCGACGCAGACCATGAAGTCCAGCGTGTCGAACGCCTCGCCGAGCCGGGGCCCGTTGGGCGCCGCGACCACCTGGTTCGCCCCGATGTTGATGAGCGCGCGGACCTGGCCGTCGCCGGGGGTCTCGATCTCGTCGGCCAGCGTGGCCGTCGGCAGCTCGCCGAGCACCTCGGGGAAACCCTTGACCCGGCTGCGCCAGCGGCCCCACTCGAACGGCTGTCCCGTGCGGAACACCTCGAGCGCGGCGGTCCGCGTGAACATGGTCCCGCCCGGCCGGTCGAGGTTGCCGGTGAGAACGTTGATCACGTCCACGAGCCACTGGGTGATGGTCCCGAACTCCACGACCGACCCGCCCATGCGTGAGTACACGGCGGCGGTCGGCGCCTCGGCCAGCTCGCGCGCGAGCCGCGCGATGTCGGCGGCCGGCACGCCGCAGGCCCGCTGGACGACCTCGGGCGAGAACTCCCTTGCCAGCGCACGGAGTTCGTCGAGCCCGTCGACGTCGAGGGTGATCGAGGCCAGGTTCTCCTCGAGCAGCGTGTGGACGATGCCGAGCAGCAGGAACGGATCCGTGCCCGGCCGGACGAAGAAGTGCTCGTCGGCGGTCTCCGCGGTGCGGGTGCGGCGCGGGTCGACCACGACCAGCTTGCCGCCCCGCCTGCGCAGTCCGCGCAACCGTGCGGGCATGTTGGGGGCGCAGAACAGGGAACCGTGTGACTCCATGGGGTTCGCGCCGACGACGAGGAGGTAGTCGGTCCGGTCGATGTCCGGCACGGCGATCGCGAACGGGTCGCCGTAGAGGTGCGCGCACGCGACGTGCTTGGGCATGTGGTCGATGGTGCCGGAGGAGTAGACGTTCTTCGACGCCAGCGACTGGGTCAGCGGCACGCGGTACAGGAACCCGCCCATCGTGTGGTAGGTCGGGTTGCCGAAGAAGACGGCGACCGCGTCCCGGCCGTGTTCCTCGATGACGCCGGTGAGCCCGCGCTCGACCGCCTCGAACGCCTCCTCCCAGGACGCCTCGCGGAACCCGTCGCCCTCGCGGACCAGCGGACGGCGCAGGCGGTCCGGGTCCTCGTCGAGCCGGCCGATGCTCGCACCCTTGGGGCAGATGTAGCCGCCGGTGAACGGGTCCTCGTCGTCGCCGGTCACCCTCGTGACGTGACCGGTGGGGTCGAGGTCGATCTTCAGGCCGCAGACCGAGTCACAGATGGGACAGGTCCGGTGCGCGGTGGTCATCGGCACTCCAGTGGTGGGCTCGCCCGGAACGGGCACGGCCACGGGCGCCCCGGCGGGCACCCGTGGCCGATGTGGACAGTAGCTCGGTCATGCCGCCTTCGGCAGCTCCGCCGGCTCGCCGAACGCCGGCTCGACACCCTCGGAAACCTTGTACACGAACGGCTGCCGGCTCTCCTTGGACGGGCCGAACAGCGACTTCCACAGCACGCGCAGCGCGAACCCCGGCCGCATCAGCGACTCCGGCCTCTCGACGAGACCGGCGGCCTTGAAGTACGCGGCGGTGACCTTGCCGTCGCGGGTCGCGGCGATCTGCACCCGCTTCAGGAACCAGTTGCCCATGCGCACCTTGAGCGTGCGGTCGCCCTCGACACCGGGCAGGCTCAGGTCGACCGTGTTGGTCATGTCCCACGCCGCCTCGATGGCGTCCTTCGCCAGGTCGCGGAAGTAGTCCTGCGGCACCGGCGCGGCGCCGCTGTGCAGGTGCTGGCGCATGACGAGCGCACACAGTGCGGCGACGCTCATGCCCTGCGCGTACACGGGGTTGAAGCAGGTGACGGCGTCGCCGGTGACCAGGAGGTTCTCGGGGAAGCGGCGCAGCTGTTCGTAGTGGCGGCGCAGTGTCGTGGGGAACTTGAACGGCATCGCCTTGTCGACCGGGTCCGCGTACCGCAGCGTCTCGTAGACGTCCTTGGCGGGCAACGACTTCAGCCACGCCATGAGCCCGTCCAGGTCGGTGGGCGGGTGGTCGCCGAGCAGGCCGTAGGTGGTCAGCTCCACCTTGCCGTCCTCGACCAGGAAGAAGACGTTGCCGCGTGGCGCGGCGGCGTGCGCGATCTGGTTGATGGCCACGTCGTTGACGAACCCGTTGGCGCCGGGGCGCAGCCGGAAGTGCTGCGTCACGTAGCCGAGGTCGATCTTCTTGCGCTCCTCGAACGGCTTCTCGTAACCCATCTGCTCCAGCCAGACCGGGGTCCGCGAGCCGCGGCCGGTGGCGTCGACCACCAGGTCGCCTTCGATGACCTGGTCGGTGTCCGCGCCGCGGGCCTGCACCCGCGCGCCGGTGACCCGGCTGTTGTCCGCGGTCGTCGTGAGGCCGAGGATGTCGTGTTCCTCCAGGAAGGACACGTTGGGGATCTTCTGCACCCGCTCACGGATGAAGTACTCGAACATCGGCCGGACCACGCCGAGGGTGGTCAGGCCGCCGTGCTGCTGCTTGAGCCGCAAACCCCTCGCGTACCAACGGCAGCTGCCGGACAGGTCGCCGGTGGGGACGCCGTAGTCGACCATCTCCTGGGTGAGCCCGGGAAAGAGCTCCTCCATCACCTGCACGCCACGCGCGAGCAGACCGTTGGCCTGGTGGCTCTGCGGGCAGAACCGCCGTATGCCCTTGACGCCGACGAGCTTGTCGCGGTCCACGATCAGCACCTCGTCGTAGGCGTCGGCGAGCACCCTGGCCGCAAAGAGCCCGGCAATGCTGCCGCCCAGCACCACCGCGCGGGTACCAGCATCCTGGCCCATCGCGGTCACCTCCTTGAACAAAGTTTTTGTCGTCATTCCCGAACGGGCGCTCTCCCCCTGGAAGAAGCGTCGCATTCCCCCGCATGGCACGGCATCTCCACCGTTGCGGGACCTCCTACCGCAGCACGAACCCGTCGTAGCCGTCGGCGGCGACCTGCGCGCACTTCTGGTGGTAACCCGCGACCCCGCCGGCGTAGGGCAGGAAAACCCTTGGCTTGCCGGGGACATTGGCGCCGAGGTAGTAGGAGTCCGCCTTCGGGAACAGCGTCGCCTCGCTGACCTGGCGCACGTGCTCGGTCCACTCCTTCTCGGCGATGTCGCTCGCCTCGGCCACGGAACGGTTGTGCCGCGCCAGGTGGTCGATCAGGCCGCTGACGAAGTCGACGTGCTGCTCGATCGACACGACCATGTTGCTGAGCACGGACGGGCTGCCCGGTCCGGTGATGGTGAACAGGTTCGGGAAGTCCGCGACCGCCAGGCCGAGGTAGGTGTCGGGGCCGTCCTGCCACTTCTGCCGCAGCGTCACGCCGTTCTTGCCCTGGATGTCGATGTCGAGCAGCGCGCCGGTCAGGGCGTCGAAGCCGGTGGCGAGGACCAGGCTGTCGAACTCGTACTCGCGGGCGGTGGTGCGCACCCCCGTCTCGGTGATCTCGACGAGGTCCTCCTCGCGCAGGTCGACGAGGTGCACGTGCTCGCGGTTGTAGGTCTCGTAGTACCCGGTGTCGAGGCAGGGGCGTTTGGTGCCGAACGGGTAGCCGCGCGGCTCGAGCTTGCGGGCCGTCTCGGGGTCGGAGACCTTGCCGCGCACCTGTTGCCGGATGAACTCGGCGGCCGTCTCGTTCGACTCCTCGTTGAAGATCAGGTCGGTGTAGGCCTGGATGATCGCGTTCAGGTGCCCGCGGTCCCAGCCCTTCTGGTACACGGCCTGGCGTTCGTCGTCGCTCACCTCGAGTGCCGACTGCGTGGGCATGGGCACGTCGATGCCGAAGATGGAGTTCCGGGCCGCGGTGCGTGCCTCCCCGTAGTTCGCCTTGATGTCGGCGACCAGCTCCTGGTCGATGGGCGCGTTGAACGCCGGCAGGCTGAAGTTCGGCGTGCGTTGGAACACCGTCAGCTCACGGGCCTGCTCGGCGAGCAGCGGGATGGCCTGGATGCCCGACGAGCCCGTGCCGATCACGCCCACGCGCTGCCCGCTGAAGTCCACGTCGCCTTCCGGCCACAGTCCGGTGTGGTACCAGGGGCCCGCGAACCGGTCCAGGCCGGGGACTTCCGGGAACTTCGGCCGCGACAGGCAGCCGACCGCCATGACGCAGTACCGCGCGGACACGTGATGTCCCTGATCCGTGCGGATCTCCCACCGGGACGTGTCCTCGTCGAAGCTCGCCCGCGTCACCTTCGTCCGGAAGACCACGTCCTTGCGCAGGTCGTGGCGTTCGGCGACGTGCCTGAGGTAGGCGAGGATCTCCGGCTGGCTGGCGTACTTCTCCTGCCACTCCCATTCCTGTTCCAGGTCCGGGTCGAACGAGTACGAGTAGTGCATGCTCTCCACGTCGCACCGGGCACCGGGGTACCTGTTCCAGTACCAGGTGCCGCCGACGTCCGCACCCGCCTCGAAGACCCGGACCGACAGGCCCTGTCCGCGGAGTTTGTAGAGCGTGTAGAGGCCGGCGAAGCCGGCTCCGACCACAACAGCGTCGATTTCCTCGGCCGCGTCGGCCATGTGAATCAGTCCTCCCTATTACCGGCCCCAGCCATTATTAACCGCGGTGCGCCGCCGGAATTCTTTTCCCGTGCGCTCGCGGCCGGACCGGGCACGTCTGAAGAAGACGCGTGCGATATCCGGTGGGAAAGTCGTGGACGGCAATGTTTTCCCTTGGGAGGTCACGAATGGGTGCCGACTACTACACCGCCGCGGTACAGGGGCCGCACCAGCATTTCGAGCTCGGTCCCTGGGAGTTGGAGGGCGGCGACACGCTGCCGGACGCGCGGTTGGCGTACCGGACGCACGGCAGCCTGAACGCGGCGAAGGACAACGCCGTGCTCTTCCCGCACATGTACTCGGGCACCTCGGCCGCGATGGAGGGGCTCGTCGGTGAGGGCCGGGCGCTGGACCCGTCCCGGTACTTCATCATCCTGCCCGACCAGCTCGGCAGCGGTCTGTCCTCGTCACCGAGCAACACCCCGGCGCCGTTCGACCGCGGCCGGTTCCCCGCGGTGACCATCGGCGACGACGTGCGTGCCCAGCACCGGCTGCTCACCGAGCAGTTCGGGATCACAAGCCTGCACGCGGTGCTCGGCTGGTCGATGGGTGGCCAGCAGGCCTACGAATGGGCGGTGCGCCACCCGGACATGGTGCCCCGGGCCGGCGTTTTCGCGGCGACCGCGAAAACCCCGGTGCAGAACAGGCTGTTCATCGACCTGCACAGCGAGCTCCTGCGCTCGGATCCCGCGTTCGCCGACGGTTTCTACACCGACTCCGACGACGTGCGGCTCGGGCTGAGCCGGCACGCGATGGCTTTCGCCGCGATGAGCACCACCTACCGGTTCTTCCGCGACGAGGTGTGGCGCCAGCTCGGTTTCGCCTCGGTCGAGGAGTTCACCCTCGGTTTCATGCGTGGCCATTTCCAGCCGATGGACCCGAACAACCTGCTCTGCCAGGCGGCGAAATGGCGTGACGCCGACGTGAGCCGGCACACCGGCGGCGACCTGGCGGCGGCGCTCGGCCGGATCACCGCGAAGTTCTTCGCGTTCCCGTTCGGCGGCGACCTGTTCTTCCCGGTCGAGGACCACGAGGCCGACGTGGCCATGATCGGCGACGCGCGGCTGCGGGTGATCGACAGCCCGCTGGGGCACTTCACCATGTTCGGCCTGCTCCCCGAGGACGTGGCCGCCATCGAGGACGCCCTGGCCGAGGTCCTGAAGTCCTGATCAGGCCCTGATCAGGCGTTGTCCCTGACCAGCCGGGCCAGGCGCCGCACGCCTTCGGCGACCTGCCCGGCTTCCAGGTAGCTGCAGGACAGCCGGATCGCGTGGTCGCCGCCGTCGGCGTAGAAGAAGCTCATCGGGGTCCACAGGACGCCGAACCGCTCCGCGGAGAGCTCCAGCAGCTTCTCGTCGGCCGGGAACGGCAGGTCCACGACCGCGAAGAACCCGCCGCCCGGCACGTTCCACCGCACCCCGTGTTCGCCGCGTTCCGGCCGGGGGAAGTGCTCCGCCAGCGCGGCGAGCATGGTGCGCAGGTTGTGCCGGTAGAACGCGACCTTGTCCCGGTTGGCGGCACGCAGGCTGCAGCCCGACTCGACCAGGACGCCGCCGATGACCGCCTGCGCGATCGGCGAGGTGTTCACCGTCAGCATGCTCTTGACGGCCGACAGCTCGTCGGCGAGCAGGGTGCGCCGGCCCTCCTCGTCGACCACGGTCTGGTCGGCGACGAGGAAGCCCACGCGGGCACCCGGGAAGCAGGACTTCGCGAACGAGCCGAGGTAGAGCACGCGGCCGTCGGTGTCCAGCGACTTCAGCGCCGGCCGCGGTTCGTCGTCCAGGCCGAACAGGCCGTAGGGGTCGTCCTCGAGGAGTAGCAGGTCCTGCTCGGCCGCGACGTCGAGCAGCCGGTGGCGGGCCGCCACGGACAGCGAGACACCCGACGGGTTGGCGAAGTTCGGCACGAGGTAGAGCGCGCGGGGGCGCTTGCCCGCGGCGCGGACCCGGTGCGCCACCTCGGCGACGGTCTCCGGGGCGAGCCCGCCGGGGGACTCCGGCACGGGCACCACCGGCACGCCGAGGATCCGGGCCGCGCCGGTCAGCCCGACGTAGCAGGGGTCCACCGCCAGGATGACGTCGTCGGGGCCCGCGCAGAGCGCACGCAGCGCGATGACCATGGCCTCCTGGCAGCCCGCGGTGACCATCACCGACGCGGCGGGCACCACGATGTCCTCGTCGGTCTCGAGCATCCTGGCGATCAGCTCCCCGAGCTGGCCGTTGGTGCGCCCGTACTGCAGCAGCAGACCACGCACCCGCTCCTCGTCGAGTCCGCCGGCCCGCAGGTGGTCCACATAGGACCGCAGGTACCGGCCGGCGTCCTCGACCGAGTAGAACCCGTCGTAGGGCCGGCCCGCGGCGAGCGAGATCGCGTCCGGATACCGGCCGGCGACCTCGTTGAGGAAGTTCATCGACGTCGCGACCGGGTCGGAGACCGAGACGTGCAGGTCGGCGCGGGACAGCTCAGCCATGGTTCTCCGCTCCCACGGGATCGGCCGCCCGTGTGGTCAGCTCGACGAGCCTGGTGCCCACGTCGATGACGGGCAGGTCGCAGGCGGCGGTCACGTACGGCAGGACGGCCGTGAAGTGCGTGCAGGCCAGGACGACGGCGTCGAGGCCGAGCTCCTCGGCGAGGCGCAGGGTGGTCGGCAGGTGCGATGCGTCGAACGCCGCCGCCGGGTCACCGTCCTCGATCCCGCGGACCAGCGCGGGATCCGACACTCCCAGCACCCGGTGGCCGGGGTTGGCGAGCCGGACGGTGCGCTCGACGCCGAGGGCGGCGTTCGCGTTCCCGGTGACCACCAACGACGAACGCAGCCCCGGCAGCAGTTCCCGGTAGACGGTGACGGGCGAGACCACCGGCAGCGCCGCGTGGTCGTGGTCCACCACCGCGGACAACGAGTTGCAGAACAGCATCGCGAGCTCGGTCCCCCGCGCGCGCAGCTCGCCGAGGCGTTCGTGGAACGCGGCCGCCAGCGCGCCGGGATCCTGGTACTGCAACGAGTCCTGCTCGTCCGGTGAGGCGGCCATGGCGTGCGGGACCGCCGCGAGCCCTTCGGCCCGCAGCAGCTCGGCGCCGAGCCCGGAGTCGTAGGGGGTGCCCGCGATGACGGCCACGGCGGCCGCCGTGGCGCCGTTCACCGCTCGATCACCTTGCCGGGGTTGAGGATCCCGGCCGGGTCGAGCGCGGCCTTCAGGGCCCGGTGGACCCGCAGGCCGGTGGGGCCGAGCTCGCGCGCGAGCCAGTCCCGTTTGAGCAGGCCGACACCGTGCTCGCCGGTGCAGGTCCCGCCCAGTGCCAGGCCCAGCGCCATGATCTCGTCGAACACCAGCCGCCCGCGGTCCACACTGGACGGATCGGCCCGGTCCACCACGATGACCGGGTGCAGGTTCCCGTCGCCGGCGTGCCCGACGACCCCCACGAGCATCTCGTGCCGCGCCGCGATCTCCTCGACGCCCGTGACGAGGTCGGCGACCCGCGCCCGCGGCACCGCGACGTCGTCCACCACGAGACCGCCCCGGCCTTCGGGGAACGCCTGCACGGCAAGGTTTTCCATCGCCGGGTGCGCGAGCCGGCGGGCCGCGGTCAGCGCCTCGGCCTCGATGGCGTCCTCCGCCACGTACAGCTCGCTCGCCCCGGCGGCCAGGCAGCACTCCGCGATCGCGGCCAGCTCGGTCCTGGCGTGGTCGCCGGTGTCGGTCTCGACCAGCAGCATCGCCGCGGCCTCGGTGGACAGGCCCATCGGCCGGTACGCCTCGATCGCCCGCAGGTGCGTGCGGTCGAGCAGCTCCAGCATGCTCGGCACGTGACCCGCCGCGGTCACGGCCGACACCGCCTCGCCGGCGTCCGCCACCGTCGGGTACACCGCCACCAGGGTCCGGGCCTCGCCGGCCGCGGGCCGGAGCCGCACGGTGATCTCGGTGATGATCCCGAGCGTGCCCTCCGAGCCGACGAACAGCCCCGTCAGGTCGTAGCCGGCGACGCCCTTCACCGTGCGGCGGCCGCAGCGCAGGACCTCGCCGTCGGCGAGCACGACCTCCATGCCGAGGACGTACTCGCCGGTGACGCCGTACTTGACGCAGCACATGCCGCCCGCGTCGGTCGAGACGTTGCCGCCGATGGTCGAGGACTCCCACGAGCCCGGGTCCGGCGGGTAGGCGAGGTCCTCCTTGGCGGCGGCCCGGCGCAGCTCGGCGTTGACCACGCCGGGCTGCACGACCGCGATCCGCTCCGCCGGGTCGATCTCGAGGATCCGGTTCAGCGCCATCAGCGACACGACCAGCGCGCCGTCGACCGCGTTGGCCGCGCCGGTCAGCCCCGTCCGCGCACCCTGTGCGACGACCGGCACCCCGTGCGCGGCGGCCACCCGCACGGTGGCGGCGACCTCCGCGGTGTCCTGGGGGCGCACCACGGCGAGCGGCGTGCCGGCATCGCACAGGTCGGCCTCGTCCCGGCGGTGGCCGGCCAGGAGGTCCGGGTCGGTGAGCACCCGGTCGGCGGGCAGCACCGCCAGCAGGTCGTCGACTGTGGATCCCATACCACCAACGCTAACCAGCGCCCCGGCACGACTCCAGGCCGCGCCGCGAACACCGCACTACAAAGGAAAGGTCACTCGGCCACCTCGCCGCCGTGCGAGTTCCGCGCATGGCCGAGCGCCACCGCGACGAGTGCGGCCAGGCCGACGTAGAGGACCGCGCTGACGATGGCCACCGCGTGCACGCCGGAGGTGAACGCGTCGCGGGCCGCGGCCAGCAGGTCGCCGCCCTGCGCCGCGGGCAGGTGACCGGCCGCGGCGACCGCGCGGTCGATGCTCTCCCGGGTGGCGTCCGCCGCGTCGGGTGGCACCGCGGCGACCGCGCCCTCCACATCGCGGCGGTACACCGCGGTCGCGAGCGTGCCCAGCACCGCGACGCCGAGCCCGAGCCCGAGCTCGTTGGTCGTCTGCACGATCGACGCCCCGGAGCCGGCCTTGTCCGCCGGCACCGCGCCCATGCCGAGGTGGTTGCCGAGCGCGGCCATCGGCCCGGTGCCGATCATGGCGACACAGGCCGCGATGAAGATCATCATCGGGCCGGACGTCGAGTCGGCCAGCGTGTACAGCACGTAGCCGACAGCGGCGACGAGCAGCCCGCCCGCGATCAGGTACGCCGGACGGACGCGGCTCGCCAGCGGTGGGCTGGCCAGGTTGCCGATGATCATCAGCACGTTGGGCGGTATCAGGAGCAGGCCGGCCGCCAGCGGGGTGAGGCCGGAGACGTTCTGCAGGTACAGCGTGAGGACCAGCAGGGTGCCGGTACCCACCACGCTGGTCACGACCATCATGATCAGCACGGCGCGGAACGTGCGGTTGCCGAACAGGCGCAGGTCGAGCAGCGGGTGTGTCAGCCGGCGTTGCCGCTGGACGAACACCACACCCACCGCGACGCCGAACACCAGCGCGACCGCGGGGAACCACGCCCAGCCGTTGCGCGCCAGCTCCTTGAGCCCGTAGACGAACGGCAGGATCGCCGCGAGGGACAGCAGGACGCTGACCGGGTCGAGCCGGCCGGCCTGCGGGGCGCGCTGCTCGGGGAGCAGGGCGGGACCGAACACCAGCAGCAGCACCATCCCCGGCACGGCCACCAGGAACGCCGAGCCCCACCAGAAGTAGTTCAGCAGCACGCCACCGACGAGCGGGCCGAGCGTCAGCCCACCCATGAAGCAGGTCAGGTAGATGGCGAGGGCACGGCTGCGTTTCTTCTGGTCGGTGAACATGCCGGTGACCAGGGCCAGCACCGACGGCATCACCGCGGCGCCCGCCACGCCCAGCACCGCGCGACTGGCGATGAGCATCTCCGGGCTGGTGGAGAACGCGGCGACCACCGACGCGGCGCCGAACACCGCGCTACCGGCGAGCAGCAGCCGTTTCCGGCCGATCCGGTCGCCGAGCGTCCCCATGGTGACCAGGAAGCCCGCGATCAGGAAGCCGTAGATGTCCACGATCCACAGCTGCTGGATGCCGCTGGGTGCGAGGTCGGCCGTCAGGTGCGGAACGGCCAGGTACAGCACGGAGAAATCCATCGAGACGAGGAAGGTGGGGAGGCCGAGCACGGCCAACCCCGTCCATTCCCGCCGCCCGGCCGCGGGCTTCGCGTCAGTCTCGTTCACTCATCCAGTGTGGCCTCGATCTCGAGGTTGATGTCAACCTTGTCGCCGATGACGACCTTGGCGCCCTCGGTCGCCACGCCGAAGCTGACGCCGAAGTCGCTGCGGGTGATCGACGTGTGCCCCTCGAACCCGACCCGCTGCTCGCCCTGCGTGCCCGTCGGGTCCACGCCGAGGAACTCCAGCTCGATCTCCACCGGCTTGGTGACGTCGCGGATCGTCAGGTCCCCGCTGAGCACCCAGTTGTCGCCCGCCGAGCGCACGCCGGTGCTGACGAACGTCATCCGTGGTGTCTGCTCGACGTCGAAGAAGTCCTTGGTGCGCAGGTGGTTGTCCCGAATGTCGTTGCCCGTGTTCACCGAGGACAGTTCGACGGTCACGTTCGCCGACGACGTCTGCGGTGTCGCACCGACCACGATGTCGCCGGCGAACTCGGTGAACCTGCCCCGTACCCGGCTCATCAGGTGCCGCACGGTGAAGCCGACCCACGAGTGCGCGGGATCGATCACCCACGTTCCGGTGGCCACGCCAGGCAATGGACTCGTACCAGCGGTCTCGACTACGGTCTCGCTCACGATGCCTCCCGGGTCATGAATTCCGAAGTGGGTCTTTCCCTCCGAGCTTTGGCCCTCGGCGGCGGGTGCGTCATCTTCGAGCGTGCGATGTCCGGGGTGCCCGGTCAGTTCGGCACGTCGAAGACCAGCGTGGCCAGCTCCCGGTTGGCCACCTTGGCCAGGAAGATGCTCACGCCGACGTGGCTGTGCAGGGTCGACATGTCGCGCCAGACCCGCTCGATGCGCTCGCCCGCCCGCACCGAGCTGGAGCCGGCGGTCGGGAACAGGTGGTCGGACACCGCGCTCCAGGACAGCCGGAGGGCCTCGCGGCTGATCATCGACAGTCGCACGTCCACCTCGCGGGTGAACGCGGCCGACCCCTGCTCGGCGGTCTCGTGCCACTGCCGCGCCGCGTCCGACAACGCCGCCCGCGCCGCCGCGATCCGGCCGGCGGCCTCGCCGTAGTGCAGCTGGTAGTCCGGGTCCTCGGCCCGCGGGGTGATCGGCGGGTAGATCGTCATCCGGTCCCGCATCAGCTCGCTGTAGGCGTCCAGCGCGCCGGTGGCCATGCCGACCGCCAGCGCGCCGACCTGGAACTGCGCCATGCTCAGCACACCGCCGCCGTACAGGGTGTTGCCGTGCAGCTCGAGCCCCGGCGTGCCGTCCACGACGTTCTTCATGCCCATGTGCGTGCCGGGCAGTGCGTAGTGGGCGGGAAGGTGTGCCTTGTGGAGCTTGACGCTGTGTGAGCCGCTGCCCTTCAGCCCGAGCTGCGTGCCCCAGTCGTCCAGCCGCTCCCACCGGTCGCGCGGCGCGACGAACAGCATCGGCGCGGGCGGCTCGCCGTCCGCGCCGGGCACGAGCGTGTGGCCGATGAAGTGGGTGGCGTACGGGGAACCGGAGCTGTAGGGGTGGACGCCGTCGACGATCCAGCCGCCGTCCTCGGCGGGCTCGGCGAACCCGACCGGCCCGATCGTTGCGGGACAGACGAAGTCACCGCCCGCGAACAGCTCGTCCTGCGCCTTCTCGCTGAACAGCGTGGCGGCCAGGTGGGCGTGTGAGGCGCCGAAGGTGTACATCCACGCCGTGGAAGGGCAGCCCCGGGCGAGCGCGGTCACCACCCGCAGGTAGGTGTCGAGGCCGAACTCGTAACCGCCGTAACGCCGCGGCACCAGGAGCCGGTAGAAGCCGGCGCCGAGGAACTCGTTGTGCGTGTCCAGCCCGTAGTACCCGCGGTCCTCGGTCTCCTGCTGCCGGTCGACGAGGCCGGCCGCGATGCGCTCCGCGCGGGCCACGACCTCATCGGGTGTCAGGCCGGGCTCGGGTGGGGGCGGGTAGCCGTCCGCTGGCAGGCTCCTGGCGGCTGTCATGTCCTGGTCATCCTTTCCTGGCGCAGAGGATGAGGTAGTTCACGTGTTCCGGGCCCAGGTGGAACGCTTCCCGCATCCCTCGCTTGATCTCCTGTTCGATCTCCTCGCCGAACTCCGCCACGAGCTGGTCGCGTTGCTGGTCATGGCGTTCGAGGAAGCGCTTGCCGCTGTTGATGTACACGCGGTGGCCGGCGTGGGTCCATTCCTCGACCGTGAAGCCGGCGGCCTCGAACTCGGTGATCCAGTCCGCGGTGGTCATGGGTTCGCGGGCCTGGGGGAACGGCTTCTTCGCGTGGGAGGCCTCGGTCGTCTTGACCATCTCGGAGAAGGTGACGCGGCCGCCGGGCCGGAGCACGCGGTGGAACTCCAGGAGCGCCTTGTTCAGGTCGAACGCGTTGAACAGCGACTCGATCGCGATCACGGCGTCGAAGTGGTTCTCCGGGAAGGGCAGCGTGTGGTAGTCGGCGATCTCGAACCGCACCCGGTCGCCCACGCCGCTCTGCTGTGCGCGGGCCCGGGCACGTTCGGCCTCGACCGGGCTGATCGTGATGCCGGTGACGTTGGCGCCGTACTCGCTCGCGATGTGGATCGCCGGTGCGCCCAGGCCGCACCCGGCGTCCAGCAGGTTCTCGCCGGGGCGCAGGCCGAGGCTGTCGACGATCTTGCGGGTGAGGCGCTCGGAGGCCTCCTCCAGCGACGCGTCGTCGTTCTCGTCGTACCAGTAACCCAGGTGCTGGTAGCCGTAGCAGTACTTGTCGGCCATGGGGCTCGAGCCGTCGTAGAACTCAGCGACCTCGGCCGGTGTCCAGTTCGGTTCGCTCACGGAATTCTCCCGTCTGGCAATGGGTCCAGCCCACAGCATTCCAGCGCGCCCGGTGACAACGCGTCTTCCTGGTTGCGCCATGTGACGGCGGCCCGCCGGCAACCCCGCAACCTCGAAGATGCGGCGGCGTGGTGGCGGGGGCACCGTCACCGCCGTGCCGGCACGGGGGCACCGACGTATCATCATTTCGCACAGCCGATACCGATATTCGAGACGAAAGGAAGCGGGATCTTGGGAAATGTTGTCGTCGATATAACGGTGTCCTTGGATGGGTTCATCGCAACGCCGGACGATGACGTGACACGCCTTCACCGATGGGCGTTCGCCGGCGGTGACGGGGAGGGCGAGGGCTACAGCGACGAGGTGCGCGAACTCTTCGAGTCGAACGAGTTCGGCGCGGTTCTCGCTGGTCGCCGCACGTTCGACTGCTCCGGCGCGTGGGGTGGAAATCCACCGATTCAGGTTCCGTACGTCATCCTTTCGCACAACGTTCCGGAAAAGGTCGAAAGCGGTGAGTGGACGAGGTTCGTCTTCGTTTCCGACGGCATCGAAGCCGCGGTGGCGGAGGCGCAGAAACTCGCCGGTGACCGCGTGGTGAGCGTGATGGGTGGTGCCGACATCATCCAGCAGTGCCTGAACGCGGGCCTGGTCGACGAGGTGCGGCTGCACGTCGTGCCGGTGCTGCTCGGCTCGGGAATCCGGTTGTTCGACAACCTCGAGGACCAGCACGAACTCGAGCTCACCCACACCAAGCAGGGCCCCGAGACCACCCGGATGCACTTCCGCGTCCTGAAGTAGCCGTGGTGCACGGGGAGCGCGGAACCGTCAGTGGGTGCGGCGGTGGTCCCGGCCGCCCACTCACTGGGCGGTGAAGCCGCCGTCGATCGCGAGGGCGGCGCCGGTGATGAACGCCGCCTCGTCGCTGAGCAGGAACGCGACGAACGCGGCGATCTCCTCGGGTGCGGCCATCCGCCCGATGGGGTTCGGGGCCCGCCCGTCGAGCTCGTCCTCCGCCGAGGCGCCCACCAGCGAGCGGTACAGCGGCGTGTCGACGTTGCCGGTGATCAACGCGTTCACCCGCACCCCACCCTCGGCGCACTCCATCGCGGTGGCCCTGGTCAGACCGACGACGCCGTGCTTGGCCGCGACGTAGGGCGCCATCCCACCGACGCCGACGGCACCCGCGTTCGACGCGTTGTTCACCACCGCGCCGCCGCCGGCCGCCAGGATCGCCGGGATCTCGTGTTTGAGGCTGTAGAAGACCCCCGTCAGGTTCACCTCGACGTCCGCGTGCCAGCTCTCCGCCGCGACGGCCTGCACGGGGCCGAACGCACTGACGTCACCGGCGTTGTTGAACGCCCCGTCCAGCCGGCCGAACTCGGTGACCGCGGCCGCCACCAGCGTCGCGACCTCCGCCTCGACCGTGACGTCCGTGGCGACGTACAACGCCTGCCCGCCCTTGTCGCGGATGGCCTCGGCGGCCCGTTCGCCGACGTCCTCGCGGCGTGCGCCGATCACGACCGCCGCTCCCTCGTCCGCCACCCGCTCCGCGACCGCCCTACCGATCCCGGAACTGCCACCGGTGACCACCACGACCTTGGACTCCAGCCGGCCAGCCATACGCCTCATCGTCCCACGGCGTCGTCGATCACGCGCGTGACGACGTGTCACCAGGTGACCGGGAGCTCGTGCACGCCGTAGATGATCCGGTCGGTGCGCATGCGGACCTCCGCCGGGTCGACGGCCAGGCGCAGGCCGGGGAACCGGCGCAGCAGGGCCGTGTAGCCGATGCGCATCTCGATGCGGGCGAGCGGCTGGCCGAGACACCGGTGGACGCCGTGCCCGAAGGCCAGGTGCCCGGTGGTGTCCCGGGTGATGTCGAGCGTGTCCGGGTCGGCGAACCTGTCCGGGTCGCGGTTGGCCGCGGGCAGCGACACGCACACCGACTCACCGGCCCTGATCGTGTGGCCGCCGACGACCACGTCCACCAGCGCGCCGCGCACCGTGCCGAGCTGCACCACCGACAGGTAGCGCAGCAACTCCTCGATCGCACCGTCGGCGAGCGAGGTGTCGGCGCGCAGCGCGGCGAGCTGCCGCGGGTTGCTGAGCAGGGTGAACACGCCGATCGCGATCATGTTCGCGGTCGTCTCGTGACCGGCGAACAGGAGCAGGAAGGCGACGCCGGCGATCTCCTCCTCGGTCAGCTCGCCGGTGCTGACCAGCCCGCTGATGAGGTCGTCGGCCAGCCGCTCGCGCTTGTGCCGCACCAGCGCGACCAGGAAGTCGAGGAACGCCACCCGCGCCGCCTCGGCGTCCTCCGGGCGCGCGTCCAGCCGGACCAGCATCTCGCTGTAGTACTGGAACTTGTCCCGGTCGGCGTACGGCACGCCGAGCAGCTCGCAGATCACCAGCGAGGGGATCGGCAGCGCGAAGGTCCGCACCAGGTCGACGGGACCGCCCGACCGCGCCATCGCGTCGAGGCGCTCGTCGACGACGCCGGCGATCCACGACTCCAGCCTGCGCATCCGGCGCTCGGAGAACTGGGCGCCCAGCAGCCGCCGGAAGCGGGTGTGGTCGGGCGGGTCCATGGCGATGAACGCGCCGGGCAGCATCGGCCGCAGGCCCGCCTTGTTCACGATCGGCAGCCGGATCACCGGGCGCCGGTACTGGTTCCGCGAGCTGAACCTCCGGTCGGCGAGCACCTTCCTGGCGAGTGTGTGGCTCGTGACGAGCCAGCCGACGTGGCCGTCGGGGAAGCGCATCCGGCTGATCGGCCGCTCCGCGCGCAGCATGGCGAGCTCCGGCGGGGGATCGAGGCGGGTCGTCCGGGCGAGCGGCATGAACACCGGATCGGGTAACGGTTCGGTCATCTGGCATTTCTCCCGTGGCGGCGCTGTCAACCGCATGCAACCACCGGCGAAGCCGGAACCACCACCGCGATCGTGCGAGCTTGGTGGCGGGGATCTCAGCGCATTTCATGAGATGCCGTGTGGACACTCCACATTGATGATTGGTTCACCTGCGCACGGCCCGTGTGAAGACAAGTCGACGAGGAATGAGAACCCCATGCGCGTAATGTTTTCGGTATTTCCAGCGACCGCGCACTTCTTACCGATGGTTCCACTCGCGCACGCACTGCAGAGTGCGGGGCATGAGGTCGTCGTCGCGGCCCCGCCGGGCATCGCCACCGGCATCGCGCAGGCCAACTTCCACGAGTCCGTGAACGCAGCCGGGGTGACGGCGGTGACGTGCGGCGTGCCGGAACCGCTGTCGCTGCACGACGGTGACGGCTCCGGCTGGCTGCCCACCCTGGCGGAATCCGACCACTACGCCGAAATCCTGCGGTTGTCGGCGGCCGAGCGGCCGATCTGGGACATGTTCTACCACTTCCAGCTGAACACGATCCACGACTACCACACGGACAAACCGCGCCAGGACGTCGAGGCCGTCGTCGACTTCGCCCGCCGCTGGCAGCCCGACCTCGTGCTGTGGGACGCCTGGTTCCCGGCCGGCGCCGTCGCGGCCCGGGTCGCCGGCGCCGCACACGCGCGGGTGCTCAACGTGCAGGACTACGGGGCCTGGACGCTGGACAGGTTCCGCGACCGGCTCGGCGCGAGCGTGCGGGACAACCCGCTGGGCCGGATCATGCGTGGCCTGGCGGAGCGGTTCGACGTCGAGATCGACGAGGAACTGCTGGTCGGCCAGTGGACCCTCGACCCGATGCCCACCGGGTACAGCGTGCCCACGACGGTGTCGAGGATGCCCGTCCGGGGAGTGCCGTTCACGGGCGCGACCGTCATGCCGGAGTGGCTCCACGAACGGCGGACGGACCGGCCGAGGGTCGCCCTCACCCTCGGCGTGTCGCTGCGGACGGTCTTCAAGGGCGACTGGGGGCGCACCCCCAAGTTCATCGACGCGCTCGCGGACCTCGACGTCGAGGTGATCGCGACCCTGGACGAGAACCAGCTCGACGGCGTCACGCTCCCCGCCAACGTGCGGGCCATCGACTACGTGCCCCTCACCCAGCTGCTGCCGACCTGCGCGGCGGTCATCCACCACGGCGCGCCCGGCACCCTCGTCGCCGCGTGCGCGGCGAACGTGCCGCAGCTCGTCTCCGACACCGACGAGCCCGCCCGGGTGCTCGGCAAGAAGACGGACGACGGCATCGAATGGGACCTGACGTGCAAGCGGCAGGTCACCGCGTCGCCCATCGCCCAGTTCGTGGTCGACCGCGGTGCTGGGCTGCGCCTGAACCACCAGACCCAGTCCGTCGAGGAGATCCGGGCGGACATCGCGCGGGTGCTCGAGGAGCCGTCGTTCCGGCGGGGTGCCAACGCGGTCCACGAGGACTGGCTGGCGACGCCGAGCCCGGCCGCCCTGGTGCCGGAGCTGGAGAACCTGACCGCACGGCACCGAAGCTGACGATCGCGGCTGGCACCTGAGGAGGACGCGCATGAGGATCCTGGTGACCGGCGGCGCCGGCTTCATCGGTTCGGAGTTCGTCCGGGCGACGCTGGCCGGCGAGCTGCCGGACTCCGCCGGAACCAGCGTCACGGTCCTGGACAAGCTGACCTACTCCGGCAACCTGGCGAACCTCGCCCCGGTGGCGGACCACCCGGGACTCCGGTTCGTCCAGGGGGACACCTGCGATCCCCGCCTCGTCGACGAGGTGGTCGCCGGCCACGACGTGGTCGTGCACTTCGCGGCCGAGACACACGTCGACCGGTCGATCGTCAGCGCGGACCAGTTCGTGCGCACCAACGCGGTCGGCACGCAGCTGCTGCTCGAGGCGGCCTCACGCCACGGTGTCGGCCGCTTCGTGCACATCTCCACCGACGAGGTCTACGGATCGATCGACGAGGGGTCGTGGACCGAGGAGTCACCGCTGGCGCCCAACGTGCCGTACGCGGCGTCGAAGGCCGGCTCCGACCTGCTCGCGCTGGCCTGCCACCGCACCCGCGGCCTGGACGTCGTCGTGACGCGCTGCACGAACAACTACGGGCAGTACCAGTTCCCGGAGAAGGTGATCCCGTACTTCATCACGAACCTGCTCGACGGCCAGCGGGTTCCCCTCTACGGCGACGGCCGCAACCGGCGCGACTGGCTGCACGTGTCCGACCACTGCCGGGCCATCCAGCTGGTGCTGCTCAACGGCCGCCCTGGCGAGGTCTACCACATCGGCGGCGGCACCGAGCTGTCCAACAACGAGCTCACCGAGCGGCTGCTCGACGCCTGCTGTGTGGGGTGGGACCTGGTCGACTACGTGACCGACCGGCCGGGCCACGACCAGCGCTACTCCCTCGACATCACCAAGATCCGCGAGGAGCTCGGGTACGAGCCACGTGTCGGTTTCGCCGACGGGCTGGCGGCCACCGTCGAGTGGTACCGCGCCAACCGGGACTGGTGGGAGCCGCTGAAGGGCGGGACCGCGATCCCGAAAGCGGCGTAGCCGGACGATCCATCGAGCAGTGAGATTCCCCCAGGAGGCGTGATGCAAGCGACGGTGCGGCGGGTCGAGGAGTGCCGGGTGTGCGGCGCGAACGACTGGCTCGAGGTCATCTCCTTCGGCGACCAGGAGTTGGCGAACGGGTTCCTCCCGCAGGCCGAGGAGTACGCGGAGCCGACCTACCCGCTCGACGTGATCGTCTGCCGGAACTGCTGGCTGATGACCATCCGGCACACGGTGGACCCGGACGCGTTGTTCAGCCACTACGTGTACGTCTCCTCCGAGTCCGACCTGATCCTCGACCAGATGCGCCACATCGTCGACGTCGCCGTCGACCGGTTCGGGCTCGCACCCGGCGACCTGGTGGTGGAGCTCGGCAGCAACGTCGGGATCCACCTGGGGATGTTCCAGGCCGCCGGCATGCGGGTGACCGGCGTGGACCCGGCGCGGAACCTGGTCGAGATCGCGAACCAGTCCGGTGTCGAGAGCATCCCGGACTTCTTCGGTCCCGAGGTGGCCGGCCGGATCCGGTCCGGCAAGGGACCGGCGCGGTTCATGTTGGGGCGCCAGTGTTTCGCGCACATCGACGACGTGCACAACGTGCTCGACGGGGTCACCACCGTGCTGGCGCCGGACGGCGTGCTCGCGATCGAGGTGCCCTACCTGCTGCCCCTGCTCGACGAGAACCAGTTCGACACGATCTTCCACGAGCACCTGTCCTACTTCTCCTTCGGCACGCTCGTCCGCCTGTTCGCCGCACACGGGCTGCGGGTCGTCGACGTCGAGCGCGCCCCGGTGCACGGCGGCTCGATCGTCGTGTACTCCTCGCCGGCCGACGCCGGCCGCGAGCCGAGCCCCGCCGTCGCCGAACTGCTGGCGGTCGAGGAACGGCGTGGGCTGAACACCGAGCGCCCGTACCGCGAGTTCGCCGAGCGCACCACGCGCGTGATCGACTCGGTACGCACCCTGGTCCGCGAACTGGTCGCCGGTGGGCAGCGGGTGGCCGGCTACGGCGCGCCGTCCAAGGGCTGCGCGCTGCTGCAGTTCTGCGGGCTCGACGCGCGGGACCTGGAGTTCCTCAGCGACACGACCGCACTCAAGCACGGCAAGGTCACCCCCGGCACCCACATCCCCGTCATCTCACCGCTGCAGGCCCGGGCGAACCCGCCGGACTGCTACCTGCTCCTCGCCTGGAACTACGCCGAGGAGATCCTCCGCAAGGAAAAGGCGTTCCTGGAGAACGGGGGCAGCTTCATCGTGCCCATCCCGGAACCCCGGGTCGTCACCGCCGAGTCGCCGGGCGGGCAGCTGCCGGGCCTCAACGCCGCCGCCTGACCGACGGACGACGAGAGCGCCATGCGAATCCTGTTCACCACGGTGGGCCTGTCGGGTCACCTGTTCCCGCTGGTCCCGCTGGCATGGGCGGCGCAGGCCGCGGGGCATGACGTGCTCGTCGCGACGGCGGAGAACTTCGTGCCGGTCGTGCGGCACGCCGGACTGCCCGTCGTCCCGTGCGGCCCCGTGGGCGGCCTGCCGGATCTCACCGCCGCCGGGGTGGTCGACCCGGCCGCCGGCGTCGCGGTGTCGGTCAGCATGGCCGAGCAGCGCTACGCCCACGGCCGCGCGTTCGGGCGGACCGCCGGCCGCCGCCTCACCGAGATGGTCGGGCTCGTGGCGTCGTGGCGGCCGGACCTGCTGGTGAGCGAGCGGGCGGAGTTCGCCGGCCCGGTCGCGGCAGCGGTGCACGGGGTGGCCCACGTGGAGTTCCACTGGGGGGTGGCGCCGCTCGCGGAGTACCGGTCCGCCGTCGTCGACGAGCTGGGGGAGCAGCTGGCCGGCCTGGGCCTCGACGGGTTGCCGGCGCCGGCACTGGTGCTCAACCCGTGGCCGCCCAGCCTGCGGCTCGCGTACGCGGCCGGCCACCGCAACCTGCGCCAGGTGCCGTACAACGGCGACGCGCTGGTGCCCGACTGGGTGCTCCGGCCGCGGGAGGTCCCCCGGGTCTGCCTGACCCTGGGCACGGTCCTGCCGACCATCGGCGACGACCTGGCGGAGATCGTCCTCCCCGTGCTCGAGCGGCTGGCCCGGCTCGACGCCGAGGTGGTGGTCGCGGTGGACGACAAGGTCGCCGCCGGCTGGCCACCGCTGCCCGGCGCCGTCCGCCACGCCGGCCGCATGCCGCTCTCCCATGTGCTCAGGGCGTCCGACGTGCTGATCGGCCACGGTGGCAACAGCAGCACCCTGACCGCGCTCGAGGCCGGCACCCCCCAGCTGGTGCTGCCGCAGTTCGACGACCAGTTCGACAACGCGCAGGCGGTCGAGAAGGCGGGCGCGGGTGTCTGCCTGCTGCCCGAGGAGGCCACCCCGCGAACCATCGCCAGCAGCTGCCGGGACCTGCTGTCCGACGAGCTGTTCGGTACCGGGGCGGCGGACATCGCTGCCGAGATCGCCGCCCAGCCATCGCCGACGGACACCGTCCGGGTGCTGGAGAGTCTTGCGGCCTGACGGGAAAGGGAAGCCCATGCACGAGACGACGTCGAGGACCTGCCGCATCTGCGGTGGAGTCGTCGAGAAATGCCTCGACCTGGGCCGCCAGCCCGTGTCGAACTCCTTCGTCCCGCTCGAGCGCACCGCGGACGAGACGTTCTTCCACCTGGTCGTGGGGATCTGCACCTCGTGCACGATGGTCCAGCAGTTCGAGGAGGTGCGGCGGGACCGGATGTTCCACCAGGACTACCCGTACCGTCCCTCGGAGTCCGCCGCCATGCGCAAGCACTTCGAGAAGCAGGCGCAGCGCCTCCTCGAGACCGAGCTCACCGGCCCGGACGCGTTCATCGTCGAGATCGGCAGCAACGACGGCATCCTGCTGAAGACGATCAGCGAGGCCGGCGTGCGGCACCTGGGTGTCGACCCGTCCGGCGGGGCGGCCGAGCTGGCGGCGGGGAAGGGCATCCGGACCCGGGTGGACTTCTTCGAGGAGTCGACGGGACGGGCGATCCGCGCCGAGGACGGCCCCGCCGACGTGATCTTCTCGTCGAACACCTTCAGCCACATCGCCTACATCGACTCGGTGTTGCGCGGGGTGGTCGAGCTGCTGGGGCCGGACGGTGTGTTCGTCTTCGAGGACCGGTACCTGGGCGACATCGTCGCGCGCACCAGCTTCGACCAGATCTACGACGAGCACTTCTACCTGTTCGCCGGCCGGTCGGTGCAGGCCATGGTGGCCCGGTTCGGCCTGGAGGTCGTCGATGTCGAGCACCTCCCCGTGCACGGCGGCTCCATCCGGTACACGGCCGCCCACGCCGGTGCCCGGCGCCCGAGCGCCGCGGTGCGGGCGCTGCTCGAGGAGGAGGAGACGAAGGGGCTCGCCGACCTCGCGACCTTCCGGACCGTCGAGGCACGCATCCAGCAGATCCGCGAGGACCTCGTCGCGTTGCTGCGGCGGCTGCGTGCCGAGGGCCGCACGGTCGTCGGCTACGGCGCCACCGCCCGCAGCGCCACCGTGACGTCCTTCTGCGGCATCGGCCCCGACCTCGTGCCGTACGTGTGCGACTCCACCCCGGAGAAGCAGGGCTGTGTCATGCCCGGCTCGCACATCCCGGTCCGCCCGTCCACGGCGTTCGCCGACCCGTACCCGGACTACGCGCTGTTGTTCGCGTGGAACCACGGGGACGAGATCATGGCCAAGGAGCGCGAGTTCCGCCAGACCGGCGGCAAATGGATCCTGTACACGCCGGATGTTCACATTGTGTGACATTTCTCGGATATGCGCTCGGTCAAGAATTCGTTGATCGCGGTCAACACCGCACGCACGAAGATGCCGCGGCCGCACGCGCCTGGGAATGTTGGGCACTCCACAGGACGAGATGAGTTTCCGGTTGTTTGAGATTGTCCGGGACCGGGTACCCGGACAAAGCGTCGTCTCTCCCTACAAGTGCCGCTTTCGTTGAGTGGCAGAGCAGAGAGGATCAGGATCGTGACTGTGACCGAGGCTCCGCCCTTGGCGGGTCGACGAGAGTGGTTGGGGCTGGTGGTGCTGTTGTTGCCTGCCATGCTGGCGACGATGGACCTCAACGTGTTGTTCCTGGCACTTCCGCACATTGCCGCGGATATCGGTGCCAGTAGCACGCAACAGCTGTGGATCACGGATATCTATGGTTTTCTGATCGCCGGGTTCCTGATCACCATGGGCACGTTGGGTGATCGAATAGGTCGCCGGAAGGTGCTCCTGCTCGGCGCCGGGGCGTTCGCCGTGCTGTCGGTGTTCGCCGCCTACTCGACGAGCCCGGAGATGCTGATCATCGTCCGGGCGCTGCTGGGTATCGCCGGCGCGACGCTGATGCCGTCGACGCTGGCGCTGATCATGTCCATGTTCAAGGACCCGAAGCAGGTGGGGAAGGCCATCGGTATCTGGGCCTCCGCGCTGACCGCCGGTGTCGCGCTCGGCCCCATCGTCGGTGGTCTGCTGCTGAGCTCCTTCTGGTGGGGTTCGGTGTTCCTGATCGCCTTGCCGCTGCTGGCGTTGCTGCTGGTGGCCGGGCCGTTCCTGCTGCCGGAGTCGAAGAACCCGGAGGGCGGGAAGCTGGACCCGGTCAGCGTGCTGCTGTCGCTGGCGGCCATCCTGCCGTTCATCTGGGGCCTCAAGGAGCTGGCCAAACGCGGCTTCGACGTGTGGTACGTGCTGGCCGTGGTGGTCGGCCTGGCCGTCGGTGTGGTCTTCGTCCGCCGGCAGCTGGGGCTGCGGGAACCGCTGGTGGACCTGCGCCTGTTCACCTTCGTCGCGGTGAGCGGTGGTCTGACCGTCAGCCTGCTGGCCTCGGCCGTGCAGGGTGGTAGCGGCCTGATCACGACACTGCACCTGCAGCTCGTCGAGGGCTTCTCCCCGCTCAAGACGGCCCTGTGGCTGCTGATCCCCATCGTCGTGCTGATCATCGGCATCCAGATAGCGACGCCGCTCGCGCAGCGGTTCCGGCCGGGCACGGTCCTCGCCGGCGGCATGGTCATCGCCGCGGTCGGGATGGTCGTGCTCACGCAGGTCGACGTCTACGCCGGGCTGGGCGTGCTCGTCACGGGCATGTCCATCATGTACCTGGGCGTCAGCGGCATCGGCCCGATCATCGGCCAGCTCGTCATGGTCGCCGCGCCGCCCGAGCGCGCCGGTTCGGCCGCGTCGCTGGCGCCGATGGCGGGTGAGCTGGGCCTCGCGTTCGGTATCGCGGGTGTCGGCAGTATCGCGACCCTCGCGTACAACAGCCAGCTGACCATCCCCGAGGGCGTGCCGCCCCAGGCGGCCGCGGCCGCGGAGGAGAGCATCTCCTCGGCCGCCGAGGTGGCCGGACGGCTGCCCGGATCGACCGGAGCCGACCTGCTGGCCAACGCTCAGGACGCCTACAACGGCGCGTTCAACGTGACCACGGGAATCCTGGCGGCCGTGCTGCTCGGGCTGGCCGCGATCGCGTACACCACGCTGCGGAAGATCCCGCCGATGGGCGCCGGGCACGCCGAGGAGGCACCCGCGGAGGGCGTCAGCGAGGAGGACACCGAGGTGGCGTCGCGGAACTGACCGACAGGTAGTAGCACCAACGCCAATGGCCGTCCACACCGGACGGACCATTGGCGTTTTTCTTGCCGCGGCGCGTTCCCGCGACACCGCGCAACGGGAAAGATGCGCGCCTGTGTGCCGGATGACAACGTCATTGACAGGCTCCCAAGCCAACGTCCGTGGCAGCTCCTGGAGGTCAGATGGCGATATCACGAGCACAGGTGTCCGGAAACATGACCGTTGACTACGTCGAGTTCTACGTCGAGAACCTCGAGAAAAGCAGCAACTGGCTCGTGGACGGTTACGGCTGCTCGGTGCGTGCGACTTCCGCGGACGTGCCGGGGAAGGTCCGGTCGGTTATGGTCGGGCAGGGCGATATCGACCTGGTGCTGACCGAGCCGATCGAGCAGGACCACCCGGCGGCCGCGTACGTCGAGCGGCACGGCGACGGGGTGGCGAACATCGGCCTGCGGGTGCCGGACGCGGTCGGCGCGTTCGCGCAGGCGGTGCAGGGAGGTGCGCGCCCGGTCGAGCCGCCCACCGAGCGCAACGGCGTGGTGACCGCGTCGATCATCGGTTTCGGCGACGTGACGCACACGTTCGTGCAGCGGCCGGACGACACGCCGGCACACGAGGCGCACGGGTTGGTCGCGGCCCCCGGGGACGGCGGCGGCGTGGGCACCGGGTTGGTCGCCGTCGACCACTTCGCGGTCGTCGTCGAGCCGGGCCGCATCGATGAGACCGTCGAGTTCTACCAGCGGGCACTCGGTTTCGACCTCACGCTCACCGAGCGGATCGAGGCCGGCGACCAGGCCATGTACATCAAGGTCGTGCAGAGCGGGTCACGGTCGGTCACGCTGACCCTGATCGAGTCCGACGCCTCGATGGAGCCGGGCCACGTCGACGACTTCCTGAAGGACCACGGCGGGGCGGGCGTGCAGCACATGGCGCTGCGCACCGACGACATCCTCAACTCGGTGGGGCAGATCGGGGACCGCGGCGTCGAGCTGCTGACCACCCCGGACGCCTACTACACCCTGCTGGCCGAGCGCGTACAGCCGGACCGGCACACCGTCGAGGAGCTTCGCGCGCTGGACATCCTGATCGACGAGGACCACGACGGCCAGCTCTACCAGATCTTCGCGAAGTCGGTGCACCCGAGGAACACGATCTTCCTGGAGATCATCGAGCGGGCGGGGGCGCGCACGTTCGGCAGCTCGAACATCAAGTCCCTGTACGAGGCGGTCGAGACCCAGCGCAACGGTCGCCCCGACCCGAAGTGACCTGACGGAGGAACCACGACAATGGCTGGCAAGGACGACTTCGACGTCGTCGTCATCGGCGGCGGTCCAGGAGGTTCGGCAACGGCCGGCCTGCTGGCACAGCAGGGGCACAAGGTGCTCGTGCTCGAGAAGGAGAAGTTTCCCCGCTATCACATCGGTGAGTCGCTCATCACCGGCTCGATGCCGACGATCGACGCGCTCGGGCTGCGCGAGAAGCTCGACCGGATGGGCTACGTCCGCAAGTACGGCGGCACGCTGCTGTGGGGGCGCAACCAGGGTGCGTGGGACTTCCGGTTCACCGAGGCGTCGGAGTACGAGTACACGTTCCAGGTCCGCCGGGCCGACTTCGACTCGGTGCTGATGGCGCGGGCTCGCGAGCTCGGCGCGCTGGTCGTCGAGGAGGCCACCGTCCAGGAGGTCATCTTCGACGGGGACCGGGCCGTCGGCCTGCGTTACCTGCGCAAGGGCGACGCGGAACCGACGACCGTGAGCTCCCGCCTGCTCGTCGACGCGTCCGGCCAGCAGCACCTGCTCGCCCGCAAGCTCGATCTCATCGAATATCACGACGACCTGCGCAACATCGCGGTGTGGGCGTACTTCCAGAACTGCCGGCGCTACAGCGGGACCCGGTGGGGCGACACGCTCACCGAGAACCGCCCGCACGGCTGGTTCTGGTTCATCCCGCTCTCCGACGGCACGGTGAGCGTCGGTTACGTGACACCCATCGACGAGTACAAGAAGTCGGGGAAGTCGCTGGAGGAGCTGCACGCGAGCGAGCTGGCCGCGGCCGACGAGATCACCTCGCTCACCGAGCCGGCCACCAGGGTCAGCGGCTACCGCACGATCAAGGACTGGTCCTACACCTGCACGAAGTTCCACGGGCCCGGCTGGGCGCTGGTCGGCGACGCGGCGGCGTTCATCGACCCGCTGCTCTCCACCGGGGTCGGCCTGACCCTGCGTGGCGCGCTCGGGCTGTTCGAGACGGCGAACCTCGCGCTGCGCAACCCCGAGGAGGAGCAGGCGCTCTACGAGCGTTACGAGCGCAACTACCGCGAGTTCCTCAGCTCGCTGCTGGAGTTCGTCCGGTTCTTCTACGACCGCACGAAGTCCAAAGAGGACTACTGGGACGCGGCGCAGCAGAGCATCGACCCGCGCCGCCTGCGCCCACGCAAGATCGACTTCGCCCGGATGCTGTCCGGTGTCTCCGGCACCCGCGACATCTTCGACGGACCGCTGGCACTGCGGGCGTTCCGGGACACCGACGCGCCGGACGTGCCGGATGCGCTGGCGGGATAGACGATGGGGAACACGGAGATGGAAACATACGCAATCCCCGAGCGGTTCGCCGAGCAGGTCGCGCGGACGCCGGACGCGGTGGCGGTGTCCGCCGGCGCGGTCAGCCTGACCTACCGGGAGCTGGACGAGCGGGCCAACCGGCTCGCGCACCGGCTCATCGGGCTCGGCGTCCGCCAGGACGACCGGGTGGCGGTGCTGTTGGAACGGTCGATCGACCTGGTCGTGGCGATCCTCGCGACCCTCAAGGCCGGCGCCGCCTATGTTCCGGTGCACGAGGACTACCCCGCCGACCGCAGGCAGTGGGTCGTGGACCACTCGGACACCGCGGTTCTGCTGGCCGACAAAGCCATGCGTGGTGACGGCCTGCCGACCGGCGTGCCGGTCGTGGTCGTCGACGACGATCCCGACACCGCCGGAGAACCGGCCACCGACCCGTCGGTGCCGATCCACCCGGACCAGCTGGCCTATGTGATCCACACGTCCGGCTCCACCGGCCATCCCAAGGGGGTCGCCGTGACCCAGCGGGACGTGGTGCGGCTCATCTTCAATCCGCAGTGGACGGTCGAGCGGCACGCGCGGGTGCTGATGGTGGCGCCGTACGCGTTCAACGTGTCCACCTACGAGCTGTGGATGCCGCTGCTGCACGGCGGCGAGGTCGTCCTGGCGCCGCCGGGACTCCTGGACCCGGCCACGCTGCGCGAGCTGATCGCCGAGCGGGGGATCACCGGGATCCACCTCACGGCGGGCCTGTTCCGGGTGATCGCCGAGGAGGCGCCGGAGACGTTCACCGGGCTGCGCGAGATCCTCACCGGTGGCGACGTGATCGTGCCGGGTGCGGTGCGGCGGGTGCTGGACACCTGTCCGGACATCGTGATCCGGGCGATGTACGGCGTCACGGAGACCTCGCTGTTCTCCGCGCACCACCCGCTGACCGCCGAGTACCGGCCGGGCATGCTGGTGCCGGTCGGGAACGCGTTCGACGACGTCGAGGTCCACATCCTCGACGAACGCCTCACGCCGGTGCCGAACGGCATCGAGGGGGAGATCTACATCTCCGGCCGCGGTGTGGCGCGGGGTTACTTCGGCCGCACGGACCTGACCGCGGAGTCGTTCGTCGCGGACCCCTTCGGCGCGCCGGGTGCGCGCATGTACCGCACCGGCGACCTGGCCCGCCGCAACGACGACGGCCTGATCGAGTTCATCGGCCGGGCGAGCAGCCAGGTGAAGATCCTCGGTTTCCGGATCGAGCTGGCCGAGGTGGAGGCGGCGCTGGCCGGCTACCCCGGCCTCGCGCAGGTCGTCATCGTGGTGCGTGAGCTCGAGTCGGGGGAGAAGCGGCTGGTCGCCTACGTCGTGCCGGAGGCCGGCGACCTGGACCTGTCCGGGCTGCGCGCGCACGCGCGGGAGAAGCTGCCCGACTACATGGTGCCGGCCGCGTTCATCCAGCTGTCGTCCCTTCCGTTGACCTCCAACGGGAAGCTCGACCGCAGGGCGATGCCGGAGCCCGACTTCGACAGCGCCTCGGCCTACCAGGCGCCGCAGACCCCGCTGCAGGAGTCGCTGTGCGGGATCTTCAGCTCGGTGCTGGAGGTGCCCAGGGTCGGCATCCACGACAGCTTCTTCGACCTCGGCGGCCAGTCGCTGCAGGCGATGCGGCTGCTCAGCCGGATCAGGGCCGAGCTCGACGTCGACTTGTTGATCAACGTGCTGTTCGACGTCCCGACCGTGGCCGGGCTGGCCAAGCACATCGAGGGCGACTCGGCGGCGGCCGTCGCCTGAGCCGGGAGGAGAGGAACGGATGAGCAACCCGTTCGAGGTGCCGGACGCCCACTACACCGTCCTGCGCAACGACGAGGACCAGCACTCGCTGTGGCCCGGGTTCGCCGAGGTGCCGGACGGCTGGCAGGTCGTGCACGGGCCCGCGCCCCGCGAGGAGTGCCTGGCCTACGTCCGGGAGCACTGGGTGGACCTGCGGCCGCGTGGCGTCGTCGAGTTCATCGCGGCGCACCACACAAGTTGACCTGACAACCCGTTCGCATTTGGAGGCTGCCCGTGTCGGACGCTGCCACCTCGGCTGACCCGACGACGATCGACGTCTGGCTGACCGATCACCCCATTCCGGACTTCAACGCCCCCGTCCGGGCGGCGGCGGAGACGTTCTGCCGGGCCCACCCGGGGTACGAGATCCGGATTCGCGAGATCAACTACCGCGAGCTGCCGAGGGAGGTCGCCGAGGCGGTCGCCCGGGGAAACCCGCCGGACATCGCCGAGTACTACTTCCCGGCGACCCAGGTCGCGCTCGACACGCGTGCCGCCGACGGTGCGCCGCTGTTCGTGCCGCTCCACCAGGCGATCGGGGACCGCACCAAGATCCTCGGCGAGCCGGTGGTCGTCGACGACATCGTGCCCGCCGTGCGCGACTACTACAGCAGGGGCGGCGAGCTGGTCTCCATGCCGACAATGGCGTCGACCGCCATTCTGTTCGCCAACAAGGACATGCTGCGGCGTGCCGGCGTCGAACGGGTGCCGGCGACGTGGCGGGAGCTCACGGACGCGTGCGCCGCGGTCACCGCGCTGCCGGACGGACCCGCGCACGGCGTGGCCTGGCCCAACCACGGCTGGTTCTTCCAGATGGAGCTCGCCGCGCAGGGTGGGCTGCTCAGCAACAGCGACAACGGCCGGTCCGGCCGGTCCACCCGCGTCTTCCTCGACTCCCCCGAGATGCTCAGCTACGCGCGGTGGTGGAAGGACATGCACGACCGCGGCTACTACCGCTACACCGGTGAGCCGCGGGACTTCTGGGGCGCCATGGACGCGTTCGCGAAGCAGGAGACCGCGTTCGTGGTCACCTCGTCGGCGGTGGGCCCGTACCTGACGGACCTGGCCACCAAGGCCGGTTTCGAGATCGCGACGGGCCAGATGCCGCGCAACGAGGAGGCGCCCTACGCCGGCCGGTCCCTCGGCGGCCAGTCGATGTTCCTGAGCGCGAGCCTGCCGAAGGAGAAGGAGGACGCCGCGCTCGCCTTCACCCAGCACCTGCTCAACCCGCACCACGCGGTGCAGCGCGTGTACGCCGGTTCCCTTCCGGTGATGCAACCGGCGTACGACCAGATCATCGCGGAGGACTGGGCCGACCAGGAGCCCGGCTTCCGGGACGCGGCCGAGCAGGTCGTCTCCTCGGACCGGACGCCGGCGGCGACCGGGGCGTTGCTCGGCGACATCAACGGCATCAACGAGGTCCTGACCTCGGCGATGCACGACGTGCTGACCTCGGGTACGGACCCGGAGAGCCGGTTCCGTGCGGCGACCGAGGAGGGGCAGGAGCGGCTCGACCGTTACAACGCGGCGTGCCTCGCCTACCCGCCCGTGACCCCGGAGGCGCTCCAGGCCGGCTGATCTCCACCGGCACACGGAAATTCCGTCCGGCGAAGTCCTTTCGCCGGACGGAATTTCTTGTGTGTGCCGGTGTTACGCGGCGAGCGGTGCGTCGAGTGGTGTGGTGACGTCCGTGGTCACGGTGCGCAGGAGGTCGACGTACCCGGTGGCCAGCTCGACCAGCGTCGCCTCGTCGAAGTCGTTGCTGTTGAACCGGATGCTGCAGATGATGTCGCCGTCCGGGTCGATGTCCAGGGCCCACACCACGCCGTCGGGGATGTCGGAGGTGTTCGGGTCGGACAGCAGCCGGCGGCGCATCTCCGCGATCTTGAGGTCGCCGACCGGCGTGCCGTCGGTGCCGACCGGGAACTGGAAGCACTGGAACGCCTGCACCGCGCAGTCGAGGTCGGCGAACGGGGCGACGACCTGCGGCGCCTCGGCGACGATCTCGCCGAACGGGATCTCGTAGGAGTACATCTCGAGACAGGTGCCGCGGATCTTCGTGACCAGGTCCTTGAAGTCGCGGCAGTCGGAGACGTCCGTGCGCAGCGGCATGAAGTTGAAGAGCGGGCCGACCGTCTCGTTGAACGTGGGGTTGTTGCGGCCGGACGTGATGGTCGGCAGGGTCAGGTCGGTCGCCCCGGTGGTCCGGTGCGCCAGCAGGGTGAACGCGGCGAAGAGGACCATGAACGGCGAGCAGCGCAGCTGCTTGGCGACGAGGTGGGTGGCCGCCGTGGTCTCCCGGTCGATCAGGAACCGGTGCACCGAGTACTGCCCGGTGGCGTCGGTCCGCGTCCGGTCGGTCGCGAGCGGCACGAACGACGCGCCGGCGAGCTTGTCCCGCCAGTACGCGCGTGCCTCGGCGACGGGCGCGCTGGCCAGGTACTCCTGTTGCCACACCGCGTACTCCCCGTACTGCGCCATCTCCGGCAGGTCCGGTTCGCCGAAACCGCGCCGCGCCGCGTAGAACTGCGCCAGGTCGCGGATGAGGATCTGCAGCGACCAGCCGTCGCTCACCGTGTGGTGGGCGTAGAGGACCAGCACGGCGTCCTCGTCGTCGAACCGGCCGAGCGCGGCCCGGAGCAGGGGCTGCTCGTCGACCGGGCACCGGCCCGCCTCGATCCGGTTGACGAACTCGTGCGCGGCGGTCTCCCGGGCGTCCGGGTCCGAGCCGGTCAGCTCGTACTCCGCGAGCTCCGGCGTCGCGGGCGGGTGCACCAGCTGGTAGGGCGGCTCGACGTCACGGGCGATCGTGGTGCGCAGCGCCTCGTGCCGGACGACGACGTCGTGCAGGGCGTCACGCAGGGCGTCGGAGTCGACCTTGCCGGTGATCCGCCAGCCGCACGCCACGATGTGCCGTGGACCGAACACGCCCTGGTCCGGCCCCTTGTCGAACATGCACAGGAACTCCTGGTTGGTGGTCAGGGGAGCGCCGCGAGGCGTTGTTTCCGAACCGCTCATCGTTGCCATTCCTTCCGCGCGTTGTCGGGGGACAGGGGTGTCTACAATGAATTATTTCATTCGAGTTTCGTGCCACGCATCTCCGAGCCTGCCGATTCCGATTTCGGAATCGCCGGGTCACGCGGCGCGCAGCGTGGGCCCGTCCTCGTCGTCCTGGCCTTCGGCGGTGTGGCCGTTCAGCCAGCGGTCCCGCGCCTCCTCCTCGCCCGTCACCGCGATGTTCCTGGCGGCCAGGCGCAGCATCGGTGGCGCCGTCAGCGACGTGACGATCGCGACCAGGACGATGACCGTGTACATCGCCGTGGTCAGCACCCCCAGCTGCAGCCCCACGATCGCGATGATCACCTCGATGGCGCCGCGCGCGTTGAGGCCCGCGCCCAGCGCCACCGCCTCCCAGCGCCCCATGCGTGCGATGCGTGCGCCGAGGTAGGCGCCGGCGAACTTGGTGACGACCGCGACCGCCAGCACGATCCCGGCGGCGGTGAGGATCTCCGGACGTGCCAGCGCGGTGAGGTCCATGCGCAGGCCGGCGGTGGCGAAGAACAGCGGCGCGAGGACCGCGGTAACGAACGTCCGCAGCGGCGCGATCTTCTCGCGGTCGAGCCACTTCGACGAGCCGATCACCATGCCGCCGAGCAGCGCGCCGAGGACGGCCTCCAGCCGCAGTGCCTGCGTGCCCGCCGCGAACACGAACACCAGCAGCACGACGGTGGCGGTCACGACGCCCTGGTCCCGGGTCCGCCCGGCGAGGCGCAGCACCTGCCCGACCACCGGCCGTGCCACGGTCAGGCACACCACGACGATCCCGGCGGTGAACGCGACCGGCAGGAGCACGTTCGACGCGCGGACACCGACCGTCGCCATGGCGGACACGATCGACAGGAGCAGCCAGCCCACGAGGTCGCTGACCGTGGCACTGCCCATGATCAGCTGACCGAAGTCGCGGTGCAGGAGGCGCATGTCCAGCAACGTCTTGGCGATGACCGGTACCGCGCTCACGCACAGGGCGACACCCACGAACGCGGCGAACGGGACCCGCTCGGCGCCCGCGCCGATGAGGTCGGCCGGCAGTACGAGCCCCAGCGCGACACCGGCCACCAGGGGGAGGACCACGGCGGTCGTGCTCACCCACGCGGTCGTGCCCGCCCGGCGGCGCATCAGCCCGAGGTCGATGCCGATGCCGGTGACGCCGACCAGCAGCAGTACCCCGATGTGTCCCACCGCGTCCACCAGGTGCAGCTGCGACCCCTGGTCGAGCCGCAGCCAGCCGAACACGCCCGGGGCCAGGGTGCCGACGACCGACGGTCCGATCAGGACACCCGCGGTCAGCTCGCCGAGGACCGACGGCATGCCGAGGCGCCGGGCCAGCCGGCCGAGCACCAGGGCGCTGCCGAGCAACAGGGCGACGAGGACGACGAACACGAGCAGCTGGTGGCCGCCCATCGGGGCGATCGGCGCCGCAGCGGACAGGTTCATCCCGCTCCCTTTGTCACACGTCCGGCGGCCGGCTCAGCCCAGCAGGTTCCGGCCCGCCTCGCCGAGGTCCTCGAACGAGGTGAGGTCGGGTACCTGCCAGCCGTCCAGGTCGTACTCGGCGAGGCACTGGTCGACGAGCGCCTTGTACCCGTCCAGCTGCCCGTCACCCAGCTGCCCGAACAGCAGTTCCACCCGGGTGTTCTCGTGGCTGCCCGCGTAGTTGCGCTCGTACAGCTCGTGCCGGCCGCCGAACTCGGTGCCCACCGCGTCCCACAGGAGCTTCATGACCTTCACGCGCTCGACGGCCTCGACGCCGTGTGAGCCGCGCAGGTACTTGTCCAGGTACGGCCGGATGTCCGGGTTCTGGAAGTCCTTCGCGCTGGAGTTCAGGTAGATCAGTCCACTCGCGACGTCCTGCAGGGCGATCTCACGCAGCCGGGCGTAACCGAGCTGGGAGAACCAGCGGTACGCCAGCCCGTAGCGGGGGTTCGGCAGCACGGCGCCGTTGCGCCACGGGACCGGGTTGCGGGCGGCCGCGTCGGACAGCCCCCAGAACAGGTTCCGCCACGCGAGCACCTCACCCAGCCGCGACTGTACGCCGCGGAAGTCGCTGACGCCGGTGATCTCCAGCGCCTTGGCCAGCAGGCCGGCGAGGAACTCGAACTTCACCGCGAGGCGGGTGCAGCCGTGGAAGGTGAACCGCTCGATGAACCCGGAGTGCCCGGTGAACATGCCGACCTTGGCGACGTCACCGTAGATGAACACGTTCTCCCACGGGATGAGCACCTTGTCCAGCACCAGGATCGTGTCGTTCTCGTCCACCCGGGACGAGAGCGGGTAGTCGAACGGGCTGCCGGTCAACGCGCTCGCGGCCGTGTAGGACTGCCGGCAGATCAGCTTCATCCCGCGTGCGTTCATCGGCACGGTGGCCACGATGGCGAACTTGCGGTCCTTGATCGGCAGTCCGTAGTGGGCGATGAAGTTGTAGTGGGTCAGCGCCGACCCGGTCGCCACGACCTTCGCGCCGGACACCACGAGCCCGTCGTCGGTCTCCCGTTCCACGTGGACGAACACGTCGGCGACCTCGTCCGGCGGCCGGTCGCGGTCCACCGGCGGGTGCACGATCGCGTGGTTCCAGTACAGGACCTTCTCCTGCGACTCCCGGTACCAGCGCCGCGCGTTGTCGGCGAACGGGCTGTAGAAGTCGGCGTTCGCGCCGAGCGTGCCGAGGAACGACGCCTTGTAGTCGGGGCTGCGGCCCATCCAGCCGTAGCTCATCCGCGCCCACGCGGCGATCGCCTGCTGGTGGGCGACGAGGTCCTCGGCGCTGTGCGGTGTGGTGTAGAAGCGGTGGGTGTAGCCGTCGGGGCCGCCCGCGTCGGTGGCCGTGGTGAGCACGTCCCGGTGCGCGGGGTCGTGCAGTGCGTCGTAGAGCCGGGCGGTCATCCGCACCGGGTTGCGGAACGCCGGATGCTCGGTCACGTCCTTGACCCGCTCGCCGTACAGGTAGATCTCCCGGTCGTCGTGCAGGCTCTCGACGTACTCCGCACCGGTCAGCGGCCGCGTGGGTTCGGTCACTGGGTCACCGCCCTCTTGTGGTGGCATGGCTCCCAGGGTCACACCGCGGCGGGCGGCCGACATCCTTGTGAGTGCGGTGCTCGCGCGGGTCCGCGTGCGGGGCGTCGCCGGCAGGACCCGCACGCCGGGAGATGCGTGGCGGTCCCGCCGGGGGGAGCCTCGATGAGTGAAGAGCCGCGGACGCCGGCGAGAGGCTCGCGCGACGTGGTGTTCGTGCTCGCTCCGGATTCCGTTGCTTGGAGGACGTTTTGGCCACCAAAATCCCCTCGCGCGAGGACATCGTGCGTAAGGCGTCGGACCTGGTCCCGCTCCTGAGGAAGCACGCGCCGTGGGCCGAGGAGAACCGCAGGCTGCACGACGAGGTCATCGCGGCGCTCGCGGACGCCGGCGTGTTCAAACTGCGGCGTCCGCAGCACTTCGGCGGCTACGCGGCCGACAGCCGCACGCTGGTCGACGTCGGCGCCGCGCTGGGCCGGGGCTGCGGCTCCACCTCGTGGGTCTCGTCGGTCTACTGGATTCCCACCTGGATGGCCTGCCAGTTCCCGGACGAGGTGCAGGACGAGGTGTTCGCCACCCCGGACGTCCGCGTCTGCGGGACGCTGAGCCCGTCGGGCATGGCCGCCCCGGCCGACGGCGGTGTCGTCGTCAACGGCAAGTGGGGGTTCATCAGCGGCGCCCACCACGCGCACTGGCAGGAGATCATCGCGATCCTGGTCCCGCCGGACGGCGAGCCGTACCCGATCATGGCGCTGGTGCCGATGTCGGACCTGCTCGTCGTGGACGACTGGGACACCTCGGGGCTGCGCGGCACCGGCAGCGTCAGCACCGTGGCGAAGGACCTGTTCATCCCGCAGGAGCGAATCCTGCCGCTGCCGGTGGTGCTCCAGGGGCAGACCGCCTCGAAGCGCAACGCCGACACGCCGGTCTTCCGCGCGCCGCTGATGCCGGTCGCCGCCGCCGCGTCGGTCGGGGCGATCGTCGGCATGGCGCAGGGCGCGAAGGACGTGTTCCTCGACCGGCTGCCCGGCCGCAAGATCACCTACACCGACTACGAGAGCCAGCGCGAGGCGCCGATCACGCACTTCCAGGTGGCCGAGGCGACCATGAAGATCGACGAGGCCGAGTTCCACGCGCAGCGCGCGGCGGCCCTGGTCGACGGCAAGAGCGCCGAGGGCACCGAGTGGAAGCTCGAGGAGCGCGCCAGGACCCGGGCCGACGTCGGCGCGGTGATCCGGCTGTCCAAGGAGGCCATCGACATCTTCAACACGGCGAGTGGCGGGTCGTCCATCTACAGCGGGATCCCGATCCAGCGGATCAACCGGGACATCCAGGCGGTCAACCAGCACGCGCTGATGCACCCCAACACCAACACCGAGCTGTACGGCCGTGTGCTGTGCGGTCTCGAGCCCAACACGCTCTACATCTGACTCGACACGGGAGGAAATCCGGCATGACCAACCAAGCGGACCAGGCCGCGATCGCCGCACTGACCCAGAAGGTCCTCGCCGCGTGGGCCTACCACGACGCCGACACGTTCGCGGACGTGTTCGTCGAGGACGGCACCATGATCCTGCCCGGGTCGCTCGCCACCGGCCGCGAGGAGATCCGCGAGCAGATGGCCAAGGAGTGGGCGGGCCGCTGGCAGGGCACCCAGGTGACCGGCAAGCCGATCAGCATCCGATCCCTCGGGCCGGACGTGATGCTGCTGCTGAGCCTCGGCGGGGTCCTGATGCCCGGTGAGACCGAGGTGACCGAGGACAACGCCATCCGGGCCTCGTGGCTCGCGGTCCGCAGGGACGGCGAGTGGAAGCTGGCCGCCTACCAGAACTCCCCGCGTTACGACGCGGGTGCCGACGCGGCCTGACACGCGCACCGGCGGGGCCGTCGCCACCGGGCGACGGCCCCGTCCCGTACCGGGAGGTTTCCATGTTGGTGGGCGTCACGGGTGGTACCGGGTTCGTCGGCGCGCACTCGGTCGCCGCGCTGCTCGGCGCGGGCCACCGGGTCCGGCTGCTCGTCCGCGACGAGTCCACGGTGGAGCACGCGCTCGCACCGCTGGGAGTGGACACCGGCGCGGTGGACGTGGTCACGGGGAACGTGCTCGACCGGTTCAGTGTGGACCGGCTGGTGCAGGGCGCCGACGCGGTCCTGCACGCGGCCGCGGTCTACTCGTTCGACAGCCGGGCGCACCGCGAGCTGGGCCGGACCAACGTCGCGGGCACCGAGCAGGTCCTGCAGGCCGCGCGCCGGGCCGGGACCGGGCGGGTCGTGTACGTGTCCAGCTTCGGCGCGCTGCTGCCCGCGGCGGGACGGGTGCTCGGGCCCGGCTCGCCGGTGGGCCGCCCCCGCGAGGCCTACCTCGCGGCCAAGGCCGCCGCCGAGTCCGTCGCCCGCGCGCACCAGGAGGCCGGCGCGCCGGTGACGATCACCTACCCGCCGGCCCTGCTCGGGCCGCACGATCCCAAGATGGGCGACCAGGTGACCCGGCTGCGCAACACGCTGCGTGGCCTGATGCCGGTGTGGCCGTCCGGCGGCCTGCCGGTCGGCGACGTCCGGGACACCGCCGCACTGCACGCGGCACTGGCCGGCGGGGGAGGGCCGGCGGGGGACCGCCACTTCGGACCCGGCCACTACCTGACCACCCGGCAGTTCGTGGCGACGCTGCGGGAGGTCACCGGCCGGGCGCTGCCGGCGGTCCACCTGCCCGCCCGCGCCATGCTGCCGCTCGGCCTGCTCACCGGCCTGGTGCAGCGGGTGTGGCCGTGGCACATCCCCGCCGAGTACGGCGCGATCTACACGTGCGCCTGTGCGGCCCGCGTGGACGAACACGCGGTCGCGGGTGTCGCCCGGCCGGTGGTGGAGACCGTCACCGACACCGTCGACTGGTTGTACCGGGCGGGCCGGCTGTCGGCCCGCCCGGCGGGGCGGGTGGCCGCCGGCGCCGTGCACGCAGCGTGATAATGGCGGCCGCTATCAGACCCACCATTGTCTTATCGGATCGCTATCGACGGGCGACAGTATTCGTTGAATTAAGCGAAACTGAGCCGAAGGCGAGCCGCTGTTGACTCGTTCTCGAGCGGGATTCCCGCCGGAAACGAAAAGCAAACAACAGCCCGGAGGCATTGCCATGTCCGCAATTCGCAGGATCGTCCTGTCCACGGCCGCCCTGTTCCTCGGCCTGTCCGCGCCGTTCGTGGTCACCGGCATCGCCAGCGCCCAGACGTCCTCCATCGAGTGCGACAACGACTGGCAGAACACCTGCCCCTGACGCTGAGTACCGAGTCGGTCCCGCCGTCAGTGGAAGAGGGCGTCGTCGCGGTGGCGTTCCAGCTCCTGACGTAGTCGGACGGCCTCGGTGGAGTCCGCCGTGCCGAGCAGCTCGATCGCCTGGTCGAGATCCCGGACGGCGGACTCGCCCGCACCCCGGCCCTGGTGGATGTCCGACCGCAGGACCAGCGCCTTCGCCCGCCACATGGTGGCGGCCAGGTCGGTGAACAGCTCGAGCGCCCGCGCCACGTGGGCCTCGGCGGCCGCGTCCTGACCGCGCACCAGCGCGATCTCACCCAGCGCGTGGAGCGTGCTCCCGGCGACCATGCGCTCGCCGACCTGCTCGGCGAGCGACAGCGCGTGCTGGAGGGTGGTCTCCGCGTTGTCCAGCCGCCCGGAGCGCTGCCGCACCACCCCGAGCCGGTACAGCGCGTGCGCCTCGCCGATGCGGTCGCCGATGTCCCGCACGATCAGCAACACCCGGTTCAGCGCCTGGTGCGCCTCCTCGAGCTGGTTGGCGAACAGGTGCAGCTCGGCGAACCGGACCAGCACCTGCGCCTCCCCACGCAGGTACCTGACCTCCTGGCAGCACGCGAGTGCGGCCTCCAGCAGGGCCCGCGCGCGGTCGGCGTCCCCGCCGTCGATGCACACCTTGGCCATGTTCCGCAGGATGTAGGCCTCGCCGACGCGGTCGCCGACCGCGCGCATCTTCTCCAGGGCGACCTGGAGCTTCGTCATCGCCGCGACGTCCCCGTCCCGCAGCCGGTCGAGGGTGGCCACGTTGCGCAGCGCGAGCGCGTAGCCGTGGTCGTCGCCGAGGCGCTCGAAGATCTCGAGTGCGGTGGCGTAGCAGCGCTCGGCGTCGCTCCACCGGGTCTGCTGCGAGTACATCCCACCGAGCGAGTAGAGCATCGCGGCGCGGCCGCGCTCGTTGCCCGCCTGCTCGGTGGCGATGAGCGCGCGCTCCGCGGTCTCACGCCAGTCGTCGAAGTGGCCCTTCACCTCGAACAGCGTCACCGAGGTGAGCGCGATGTCCCAGCACGCCTCGGTCATCTTGTGATCGGCGGCCAGGTGCACGGTCGACACGAGCGAGCGGCGCTCGCCCTCCAGCCATTCGATCTGGTTGCCCATCTCGTCGACCTCCTCCAGCGCGGGCGCGCGGGACCAGCGCGGCGCGTCGCCGTGGAGGATCGTGTAGTCGCCCCCGTGCTCGACGCGGTGCGCGTGTTCGGCGCGTGCCAGCCAGGCACCCACCAGCCGTTCGACGGCCGCGGTGCGCTCGGCGCCGGACTCGGTGTCGGCGAGGCGTTCCGCGGCGTAGACCCGGATGAGGTCGTGGAACCGGTAACGCAGCCGCTCGCCCGGGTACTGCACGGTGTCCAGCAGCTGCGCGTCGACCAGGCTCTCCACCACCTCCACGGCGTCGAACGGGTCGATGTCCAGCAGGGCGGCTGCGATCCACCCGGGGAAGTCGGTGGTGTTGACCACCGAGAAGCGGCGGAACAGGCACTGCGCGAGGGGGGACAGCGACTCGTAGCTCTGGCTGATGTTGGTCCGCAGCACCATGCCGCGGAAGGACAGCTCGTCGAGCCGGTGCACGGTGTCGCGCAGCCGGGCGACCAGTACGTCGATGTCCCAGTGGGCCCGGGAGGCCAGCCGGGCGCCCGCGATCCTGATCGCCAGGGGGAGCCCGCCGCACAGCTCGACCAGCTCGCGCCCCGCCGCCGGCTCGGCGTCGACCCGGTCCTTGCCGACGATGGTGGCGAGCAGCTCCAGCGAGTGCTCGACGTCGAACACGTCGATGTCCACCTGGTGCGCGCCGGGCAGCCCGGACAGCCGCGCCCTGCTGGTCACGATCACCGCGCACCCCGCGCCCGCCGGCAGCAGCGGGATGATCTGGGCCTCGTCGGTGGCGCCGTCGAGCACGACCAGCATCTTCTTGCTGGCCACCCGGCTGCGGTAGAGGTCGGCGCGCTCCTCGTCGTCGTCGGGCATCGCGTCGACGCCGAGGGCGCGCAGGAACCTGCCGAGCACGCCGCGCACGGGGTCGCCGTCGGTGGACTCCAGGTCGCCGTAGAGGTGGCCGTCGGGGTAGGCGTCACGCAGCTCGTGCGCGGCACGCAGGGCGAGGGTGGACTTGCCGACGCCGCCCTTGCCGGAGATCGACACGATGCGCATGCCGTAGGTCTCGGTGCCGCCGGGCCGCTCGCCGTCGCCGAGCGCGCGCTTGATCTCACCCAGCTGCGCCTGCCTGCCGGTGAAGTCCGCGATGGTCGCCGGCAGCCGGCGGGGCACCACCGCCCGCGGTTCCGGCCTGGTCGCCGCGGGCCTGCCGGTCACCCCGCCGCCCCCGTTCGCGGCGAGGTCGAGCTTCGGGTCGCGGTTGAGGATCGCGGTCTCGAGCCGCCGTGTGCTCTCGCCGAGCTCGATGCCGAGCTCCTCCATCAGCGTGGCCCGGGCCTGCCGGCACACCTCCAGCGCCTCGGCCTGGCGGCCGGCCCGGTACAGCGCGAGCATCAGGTACTCGTACAGCCGTTCGCGCAGCGGGTGCTCCTTCACCAGCGCGAACAGCTCGCCGATGATCTCCTCCTGCCGGCCGAGCGCCAGGTCGAGGCGGATCCGCTCCATGAGCGCGCCGATCCTCGCGTCCTCGAGCTGGGCCGCGTTCCGGCGCAGCGGTTCCGAGCTCATCCCGGCCAGCGCGGGGCCGCGCCACAGCGACAGCGCGCTGCGCAGCGTGGCGACGGCCTCGGAGAGGCGGTTGTTCTCGATGTGGGTGCGCGCGGCGGTCACGAGGCCGTCGAACCGGGCCACGTCCAGGTTGTCCGCGGAGATCTCGAGCAGGTAGCCGGGCGCGCGGGTGCGGATCCGCACCTCGTCGCCCGCGCCGGCCAGCACCCTGCGCAGGCCCGAGACGCAGATCTGGATCTGGGCTCGTGCCGTGTTCGGTGGCGAGGCGTCCCAGACGGCGTCGATGAGCAGGTCGACCGGCACCACGCGGTTGGCGTTGAGTGCCAGCATCGCGAGCACCACTCGCTGCCTCGCGCCGCCGAGATCGAGCTCGTCCTGGTCAACGGCGAGCGCCAGGGGGCCGAGCAGTCGCAGCGCAAGCACGTCACTCCCCGTCGACTCGCCCGGCCGCATCGGCTCCCCGAGAGCCGCACCCGTGACCCCCTACGACCAGGCTGTCGGAGGAGTGTCTCACATCACGCGACCATTCCTCTGCATCCGGAGTAAACGCTGCCCCATCGGGCGCGTGAATTCGACAGAAACCACCGCCGCGAATGAGAGCACCATTGGTGGCGGATTGTCGAACTGACACGAAAATGTGTGGCACATTCCCATGTGGTCAGACGTAATAGCCCTCCTGGACTATCCTTTTCGCCGCACTGGCGTACGCCTCCGGGTCCGTGGGGGTGAACGTGCCCAGGCCGTCGACGTAGCGGTTGTACATGCAGAACGCGGCGGCGATCAGCACGGTGTCGTGGATCTCGAGGTCGGTGGCTCCCTCCGCACGGGCGGCGTCGACCAGGCCGGCGTCGACGGCGCGGCCGCCGCGGGCCACGGCGCCGGCGATGCGCAGCAGGGCACGCAGCTTCTCCGGTACGGGTGCGGTGTCGAGGTCGGCCCGGACCTGGTCGACGAGGGTCATGCCCTCGTCGAGCTGGGCCGCGGCGAACGCGGCGTGGGAGCCGCGGCAGAAGTCGCAACCGTTGAGGCCCGAGACGTGGGCCGCGATCAGCTCGCGCTCGTCCTCGGTGAGCGGGTGCGGTCCACGCAGCAGCACCTCGGCCAGCTCCAGCAGCGGCTTGGCGGTCTCGGGCCGGTACCGCAGCGGGCCGTTGATCCCCGGGAGGAGGGTCTCGTCCACGCCGAGGTCGATGTGCGCCATGGGTTTCCTTTCACCTGGTCGGAAGGGGGTCACCGGGCGATCTGCGACGCCGTGTACGGCACCAGCGCGTCCCGCAGCGCGGCCGGCACGCGCGTGGGGACGGTGTCGTTGTTGGGACCACGCATGCAGGCGATCCGCTGTCTGCCCCGCGCCACCAGACCCTCCTCACCATCCTTGAGCCGCACGTAGTCGAAGCCGAACTCGATCTGCGTCTGCGTCAGTTCCTCCAGCCGCATCCGCACGCTCAGCTCGTCGAAGGCGGCGATCTCGGCGAAGAACTCGCAGTCCGCCTTCAGCGTGAACAGCTTCAGGTCGTCGTCCACGATCTCCGCCATCACCGACGGGGCCTTGTCCAGCAGGAACTGTTCGCGGCAGTGCCCCTGCCAGCGCAGGTAGTGCACGTAGTAGACGTTGCCGACGAAGTTCGTCTCCTCGAAACCCACCCGGTGCCGGATCTCGTAGTACCCAGCCATCTGGTTCTCACCTCTCTCCGGACAACACGGCGAACACGACCGGGTCGGGCAGGTCGCCGAGGGTGGTCACCCAGGTGGCGATCCGGGCGTCCCCGCTGGTCAGCACGACCCAGCCGTCCGCCGAGACCCGGTCCACCGTGAGGTCCCGCGTCGTCGTACCCGTCTTGCGCAGGCACTCGAGCGCGGACCAGAGCCGCGTGCCCGTCGTGTCCGCTTCCTCACCGGACTCCGCGACCATCAGGTCACGGACCCCGCACAGCTCCTCACCGAGCAGGCCGGTCCAGTCCTCCTCGGTCCGGTTCACCACCGTCTCCACGTCGCAGCCGAGGCACTCCTCCCCGGTCACCACCAGGCTCACGCCGGCGCCGTGGGACGCCGAGATCTCGGCGTCGTCCACCTCGGGCTTGCCGTCCGGCCGGTACCGCACGGTCACCTCGCGGCCCAGCGCCCGGCTCGCGGCCAGCCGCGTCTGCGCCCGCCGGTCGGCCGGAGCGCCCGGCTCCGGGTCCGGCTCGACGACCACCGACCGGCTGCCCCCGAGCACCCGCTCGAGCGCGCGCTCCAGGTAGCCGCTGAGCATGGCCGACACCCACGGACCCGAGCTGTCCTTCTGCCGCACGGCCCGCAGCGTCAGCCCTTCCCACCGCTCGACGACCCGGCCGGACGGCTCGAGCACGTCCACGTCGTAGACGTAGCTGTCGCCGTCCTGCGACCGCTCGCGCGCGTCCAGCACCACGTACTCGACGTGCTGGTCGGCGGGCTCGGCCAGGTACAGCCGGTCCACGCCCTGCGGCAGCAGGGTCGCGTCGGGGACGCAGCACTGGAGCGCGTGCATCACCGCGTCCCGGGTGCCGGGGTCGGCCAGCACCTGCTCCTGCGGCAGGAAGGCGGCGAACCACGGCGCGGGGGTGGTGGTCGACAGCTCCGCCACGGCGTGCCGGGCGTTCGCCCGCCGGTAGCCGAGCACCCGCTGGAACCGCTTGCCCTGGAACATCACCCCGCCGTAGAGCTCGGTGACCGGGTCGACCGGCACCGGCGGCAGCGCGGTGGCCGTCCGCTCCGCGCCCGTGTCGGGCACGTCGGGCCGCGGGAGCCGCAGCGTCGCGCGGAAGTGGTCGGCGCCGAACCCGGTGTCCTCGGCGCGGATGGCCACCGTCACCGTCTCGGCGTCGCGGACCAGTGCCGCGAGCCGTACGGACGTGGCGGCACCCGGCCGGACCACGATCGGGCGCAGGAACTCGACGTCCTCGAGCAGCGGGCTGCCGGTCCGGCCGAGCACGGCCGCCGCGACCTGGGCCATCGCCTCCATGCCGACCACGGCGGGGAACAGCAGGTCGCCGTCCAGCAGGTGGTCGGACAGGTACGGGTCGCTGCCCGCGGACAGCTCCACGTCGGTGACCAGCTCGACGTCGGGGTAGTGCACGAGCACCCGGTCGACGAACCGGCTGAGCGGCAGCTCCCGGCTCGTGTCCAGCGGCAGCGTCGGCAGGCCGCCCATCCGGCCGGTGATCGTCAGCACCGGTCCGGCCGACGGGTCGGCCAGCACCTGGCGCAGCACCCGCAGGCCGTCCTCGACGGAGATCGGGGTGATGCCGTCACGCACCAGCGCCTCGACGACACCGAGCCGTTCGCCCATCCCGGCGCCCGACCAGACCGACCACTCCATCGCCAGCGCCCGCGCGTTCGGGTGCGTGCTCTGGAACTCGGCGGTCAGCTCGGACATCCAGTCGTTGGCCGTGGAGTAGTGCGCCTCGCCAGGCAGGCCGGCCCGGCCGATGATGCTGCCGAACGTGACCAGCAGCTTGAGCCGGTCCTGGTCGACCGCGTCGAGCACCGCACGCAGGCCGTCGATCTTGACGCTGAGCGTCTGGCGGAACCGCTCCTCGGTCAGGTTGCCGAGCGCGGCCGGCTCGTTGCGGCCCGCGCCGTGCATCACGGCGGTGACCGGGCCGAGCTCGTCCTCGAACCGGGCGACGGCGGCCGCCACCTGCGCGGGGTCGGTCACGTCGGCCCGCTCGTACTGGCACGCCACGCCGGCCGCGGTCATCCTGGCCAGGTTGGCCGAGATCTCCTCGTCGTCGGCGGGGGCGTCCCGGCCGACGAGCGCGAGCTTGGCGCCCGAGTCGGTGGCCATGACCAGCGCGCACTCGGCGGTGATGCCCTTGGCGCCGCCGGTGACCAGCAGCACGTCGGAGCTGTCCAGCGGTGTGCCGGCACGGTGCTCGGCGGGCGGCTGGAGCACGGTCAGCACCGGCGTCGTCCGCTGCCCGTCCGCGTCGTAGCGGACCTCGCTGAACGTCGTGGTGGCGGCCGCCTCGGTGATTACCCGCCGCACCGCGTCCTCGACGTCGGCGCCGGTCGACGGCGCCGGGTCGGGCAGCGACACGATCGTCGTCGGCACCTCGCCGGCCTCCAGGAACGCGGTCCTGGCCAGGCCCGCGGCGCCGTACCGGTGCTGCACCACGACGAACCTGCTGCCCGCGGGTGCGGCGGCGGCCGCCTTGCCGGCCGCGAGGATCAGGTCGACGTGCTGCTCACCGCTGTCCGGCAGGCACAGGAGCACCCCGTCGCCGATGCCCGCCTCCTCGAGCGCGACCCGCAGCCGTTCGGCCAGCGGGTGGCCGGCCGGCGCGTGCACCTCCCAGGTACCGGCGGGCCCGCTGCCGACGTCCACCCGCGGCGTCCTGGCGGGCACGTAGTCGACCGAGAACGGCCGCACCCACTGCCCGACACCGGCGACCTCCTTGCTGCCGCTCCCGTCCGCGCCGTCCGCGGACGCGGCCAGCTCGTCGATCAGGTCGGCGAGCTCGCCGAGCGTCACGGTCGCGAAGTTGGTGGTCGCCTCCAGGGTGGGCAGGCCCAGCTTGCGGGTGACGTCGTTGACGAGCTGGCCGACGGTGATGGAGCTCAGGTGCAGGTCGTCGAGCGGGTGGGTGGCCGCGGTGACGGTCTCCGGCGGCAGCTCCACGCGTTCGGCGGCGAGCTGGCGGAGCTGGTCCAGCGTGGTCGTCCCGTCGCCGTCGCCGGTGTCCCCGCCCGCGTCGCCGGCGGTGGCCTGCTCGCCGGCCGCCGGTGTCGCCTCGGCCGCGTCGAGCTCGGCCAGCCCGACCGCCAGGTCCGGGGCCGTCTCGCACGGGCTCTCGAGGAACGTGAACTCGCCGTCCAGCGGCAGCGGGCGCACCACCCGGTCGGCGAACAGCGCCGCGGTGTCCACCGCCGCGCCCAGCGCGTACGCGGCGCCGACGACCGACAGCAGCGGCGTGAGCGAGGAGTTGTCGGTGTCGACCGACAGCACCGGCGTGCCCGGCGCGATGTCCCGCAGCAGGCCGGCCAGCACCCGGCCGGGCCCGACCTCGACCGCGAGGTCGGCGTCCTCGGCCGCCGTGGCGGCCGCCTCGTGGAACCGGACCGGGCGCAGCACCTGGTCGCGCAGCAGCTCACGCAGGTCGGTGCCGGGGTCGAGCAGTTCGCCGGTCACCGTGGACGCCACCGCACGTGCCGGTGGGGTGAAGCTGAACTCGGCCAGGCGATCGGTCATCGCCCGGGACGCGGGCTCGACCAGCGGCGAGTGGAAGGCGTGCGAGACGTTCAGCCGGTTCGCGGTGACGCCCGCGGCCCGGGCCCGCTCGCACACGCGGTCCACCGCGTCCGCCGCACCGGCGACGACCGTCTGCTTCGGCCCGTTGTACCCGGCGATCACGACCGGGTCGTCGCCGAACAGCTCCGTGGCCTGCTCCGGCGTGGTGGTCAGGCCGGCCATCGCGCCGCCGCCCTCGCTGGCGTCGGCCATCACCTCGCCGCGCACCCGCGCCAGCCGCAGCACGTCCTCGTCGGACAGCGCCCCGGCCCACGACAGCGCGGTCAGCTCGCCGAGGCTGTGCCCGACCGCGACGTCCGCGTCGACGCCCAGCGAACGCAGCACCCGCAGCGCCGCGACGGAGCCGGCGACGATGCGTGGCTGCGCCACCTGCGTCGCCACCTGGTCGCCCCCGACGGGCACGCCCGCCGTGGCGAACACGTCCTCGGCGGCGGCGAAGCGGCGGCGGATCGCGCCGACGGCGCCGCGCCCGGAGCCCTGGCCGGGGAACAGGTAGGCGATCCTCGGCGCGGTGGTCCGGTGGTCGAGGTACACCCCGTCCGCCGTGGCCAGCCGCTGCTCGCCGTCGTCGATCGCCGCGACCAGCCGGTCGAGCTTGGCGACGGCGTCCTCCGGGTCGGTGGTCACGACCGCGGCGCGGACCTCGCCGCCGGACAGCTCCCCGGCCAGTGCCGCGGCCAGGTCGGCGATCTCGGCGAACGACAGCTTGGCCACGACGCCGGTCAGGTCGGCGAGCCGCTCACGCAGCGCCGCGTGGTCGGCGGCGTCGAACAGCAGCAATTCGGCGTCCTGCCGGCCGCTGGTGCGGGTCGCGACCTCGGCGGGCAGTTCCGTGCGCCGGTTCGTGCCGGGCGCCTGCTCCAGCGCGATGTGCGTGTTGATGCCGCCGAAGCCCATCGCCGACACACCCGCGCGGACGGGCCGGTCCGCCGGCCAGAGCTCGGGTGCGGCCGGCACGTACAGCGCCGCGTCGTCGCCGGTGAGCTTCGGGTGCGGCTCGTAGTGCCCGGTCGCGGGCGGGATGACCTGGTGGTGGACCGCCAGCGCGGCCTTGATCAGCCCGCCGACGCCCGCGGCGGCCTTGGTGTGGCCGATGTTGCCCTTCAGCGAGCTGATCGCGGCGGGCTGGGCCTGCGGGTCGGAGTCGCGGCGGGCCGAGCCGATCGCCTCCAGTTCGGTGGCGTCGCCCAGCGCGGTGCCGGTGCCGTGGCCCTCGAAGTAGGCGACGGACTCCACGCCGTAGCCCGCGCGGGTGTAGGCACGGCTGATCGCGAGCCGGTGGCCGCCGGCCTCGGGGCGGGTGATGCCGCCCTTGCCGTCCGACGACATGCCCCAGCCGGTGATCGACGCGTAGATTCGCAGGCCGCGGGCGATCGCGTCCTCCTCGCGCATGAGCACGACGACGCCGGAGCCCTCACCGGGCCAGAAGCCGTTGGAGTCGGCGTCGTAGACCTTCATCTCGCCCGACGCCAGCGCCCCGGTCTTGGCGAAGCCGATCACCTCGAACGGGTCGATCGACAGGTCGACGCCGCCCGCGAGGCAGACGTCGAGGTCGCCGTCGGTCAGCGCCTTCGCACCGGTCGCGATCGAGATCAGCGAGGACGAGCACGCGCCGTCCACGGTGTAGCCGCCGCCGCTGAGGTCGAAGTAGTTGCAGATGCGGCCCGCGATGGTGTTGGCGAGCCCGCCGGCGAGGGTGTCCTCGCCGATCGGCGGGAACGGGGCCTTGTACACCGGTTCCAGGTCACGCAGGAACGCGTCGGTCTCGTCGTCGTCCCAGCCCTTGGCGCCGAGCGCGGCCGCCAGCGTGCGCCGCACGTACGGCCAGCGCAGGCGCATGAGGTTCGCGCGGGCGAACTCGCCGGTGAGGCTGTTGCCCAGGACCACGCCCGTGGACTGGCGGGGCAGGCCGTCCCCGTCCGGGAAACCGGCGTCGGCCAGTGCGTTCGCCGCCACGTCCAGCGCCAGCCAGTGCGTGAGATCGGTCGACCGGTAGGTGCTGCCCGCGACCTTGTACTTGAGCCGGTCGAACTCGAAGTCGCGTAACACGGCCGCTTTCTTGGAGTAGAAGCGATCCGGCGCGCTCTGGTCCGGCGAGTAGTAGTCCGCCTGGTTCATCCGCTGGTCGGGCAGCCTGCGGAAGGCACGGCGCCCGGCCAGGACGTTGTCCCAGAGATCTTCGGTGCTGGAGGCGTCGGGGTAACGAAGTCCGATGCCTACTATCGCGATCCGCTCGGTGCTCAACCTGTACCGCCTATTCTCGACGATCACTCGACCTGAATCGGCGTGGAAACCGCCACACGCCGCACACGCGCCGCAGCCGCGGCGATGAAGCCGAGTTCGGCGACAGTCCTCGACACGCGTTCATTTGTCCCGTCAAGGTTGTCAAAGCGGTGCGGTGCCTGCCATCTCCTCGCGTGCCGTCCACCAGCGACGAATGAGAACAGCACAGCGCATCGCCGGAGATGCGCCGTACCGATCTCGCCCCTGACCCTGGTTCCCAGAGAAATCACGGCACCCTTTACTGACGGTTAGGGGATGACACTTGACCACTTCATGGCGGGCGCTGCGACGGCGCCTTCTCACGCCGAATGTCGTTGAGACGAGTCTCGACAAGCGTGGATTCCACAAGAAGTCTCCCGCCGCCAAGGAAAGGCTCGAGACCGTCGGCAGGACGTTTCTCACCGGCTATGGCGCCGCGGTGGAGGCCCGCACGCCCGACGAGGCCGAGGCCGAGATCGAGCGGCTGCCGGACTGGCTGCGCGGCTTCGCCTACGAGGGTGCGGGCATGGGCCTCGCGATCCTCGACGGGCTGCCGTTCGGCCGCTCCAACCGGGTGACCGAGTTCCTGGCCACGCCGCGCGGTGACACCTACCGCTACCTCGCCTACGTCGGGATCGGCTGGGCGATGGCGCGGCTGCCCCGGTTCCGCTGGCCGAAGCCGGCGGCACTGGACCCGGTGCTGGCGCCGCTGGTGCTCGACGGCTACGGGTTCCACCAGGCCTACTTCCACACCGCCCGCTACGTCGCCGGCCAGTACCAGGAGCGGCGGTTCCCGTGGCCGGGCGGCCCGCACGGGGCCTACGCGGACAAGGCGATCGACCAGGGCATCGGCCGCGCCATGTGGTTCATCGGCGGCACCGACCCGGGCCGGGTGGCCGACCTGATCGACGCGTTCCCCGCGGCGCGCCGGGGAGATCTCTACAGCGGGGTCGGGCTCGCCGCGACCTACGCCGGCGCGGACGAGGCCACCGCCGAGCAGGAGCTGCGGACGGTGGTGCGCCGCGCGGGTGAGTACCTCGGCAGCGTGGCGCAGGGGTGCGCCTTCGCGGCGAACGCCCGCGTGCGTGCCGGCATCGTGCCCCCGCACACCGCGCTCGCCACCCGGGTGTTCTGCGGCGCGACGCCGGCGGAGGTGGCCCGCGCCACTGACGAGCTGCGCCCGACCGGGCAGGTGGACGGCGACAGGCCGGCGTACGAGGTCTGGCGGCAGCGGCTCGCCGACGCATTCGTTTCCCTTGGAGGTGTGAACACATGACCGCGGTACTTGGCATGCTGCGCAGGCAGCTGACCGGTGTCATCGCGCTCGTGGTGGTCGTCGTCTTCTACTTCGCGGTGACCCTGCCGCAGAGCTCCGCCGACACGAGGGCGGAGATGGCGAGTGGGTACCGGTTCGCCGAGCACGGCGTGGCGCTGCCGTCGTCGGACAAGCAGCAGTCGATCCGCCAGGTCAACCAGGCCTACAAGCACATCGACGCCTGGATGTCCTCGGTGGGCGCCGCGGTCGCGATGAACGACTTGGACGGCGACGGCCTGCCCAACGACCTGTGCGTGGTGGACCCGCGCACCGACCAGGTGATCGTCACCCCGGTGCCGGACGCGCGCGGCGACCGGTACAAGCCGTTCGAGCTCAAGCCGGACCCGTTGCCGGTCAACGACGTGATGGCGCCGATGGGTTGCGTGCCCGCCGACCTCAACGAGGACGGCAGGATGGACCTGCTGGTCTACATGTGGGGCCGCACCCCGGTGATCCACCTGCAGACCGCCGACCACGGCACCCTGTCGCCGTCCGCGTTCGTCTCGACCGAGGCGGTGCCGGGCGACAACGCCGACGAGAACGGGAAGTACGACGGTCCACAGTGGAACTCGAACGCGGCGACCGTCGCCGACTTCGACGGTGACGGCCACGACGACGTCTTCGTCGGCAACTACTTCCCGGACAGCCCCATCCTCGACCCGAGCAAGGACGGGGGTGTGCAGATGAACCACTCCCTGTCGCACGCCCAGAACGGTGGCGGCAAGCACATCCTGCTGTCCAAGGGCGCGACGGCGGGCGCGAAGCCGACCGTGAAGCTCGAGGCGGCGCCGGACGACGTGCTGCCCGAGGAGGCCAGGCACGGGTGGACCCTCGCGGTCAGTGCCACCGACCTCGACGGCGACCAGCTGCCGGAGCTCTACATCGCCAACGACTTCGGCCAGGACCGGTTCCTGTACAACAGGTCCAAGCCGGGCAAGCTGAGCTTCAGCAACCTCGACACGACCCGCATGCCGGGCACGCCGAAGTCCAAACGGGTCGGTGAGGACTCGTTCAAGGGCATGGGTGTCGACTTCGGCGACACCAACCACGACGGTCTGTACGACGCGTTCGTGTCCAACCTGACCGTCGGCTGGGGCATCGTGGAGAGCAACTTCCACTACGTCAACAAGGCCAAGGACAAGGCGGACCTGCGGACGCGGCTGCGGGACGGCGAGGCGCCGTTCCAGGACGTCAGCGGCGCGGACGGCACCGCGTGGTCGGGCTGGTCGTGGGACAACAAGCTCGCCGACTTCACCAACCGCGGCGAGCTGGACATCGCGGTGACCAACGGCTTCATCAAGGGCGCCACGAACCGCTGGCCGCAGCTGCAGGAGCTGGCGATGTCCAACGACTCGCTGGTGTCCAACCCGGACTTCTGGCCCAACGCCAACGCCGGCGACGACCTGGCGGGCAGTGAGACGCTGCACTTCTTCGTCAAGGGCGAGGGCGGCCGCTACACCGACCTGGCGCCCGAGCTGGGGCTGGCCGTGCCGATCCCGACCCGCGGCATCGCCACCGGCGACGCCGACGGTGACGGCAAGCTCGACCTGGCGGTGGCCCGCCAGTACGCCGAGCCGGTCTACTACCACAACGAGGCGCCCGACCCGGGTGGCTACCTGAACCTGAAGCTCACCGACGAGCCGGGCCAGAAGGTCGGCGGGGCGCCCGTGGCGGGCTCGCCCGCGACCGGCGCGGAGGTCACGGCGACCACGGCCGACGGCAAGAAGTACATCCAGCGCGTCGACGGCGGCAGCGGCCACGGCGGCAAGCGCAGCAGCGAGGTCCACATCGGACTCGGTGACGCGAAGGGTCCCGTGACGGTGTGCATCGAGTGGCGTGACCGCGACGGCAGGACACACAAGAAGGAACTCGAGCTGAGCCAGGGCAAGCACGAGTTCGTGCTCGGCGACACGGCCGAGGAGAGGTGAGGACGGACATGGTTGTCGAGGAGAAGGAAGCCAAGCAAGGGGGGCAGCCGCCCGCGGGTGAGCCGCCGAAACAGCGCGAGCCCAAGCACATCATCGCGCTGCGCAGGTTCGCCATCTCGATCTCGGTCTTCAACATCGCCGGTTACGTCTTCCTCGGTTTCGAGCAGCCGTGGATCTGGCCCTTCGTGGCCATCGCCACCGGCTACACCGTCGAGCTGGTGCTGGAGAAGATCGGCGCCCGGGTCGAGGGGCGCGCGCCCCGGTACGCGGGCAACGGGTTCAAGGGACTGATGGAGTTCCTCTACCCGGCGCACATCACCAGCATCGCGCTGAACATGCTGATCTACGTCAACGACCGGATCTGGGTGATGATCTTCGCGGTCACCCTGGCGGTGGCGGCGAAGTGGATCCTGCGCGCACCGGTGCGCGGCAAGCTGCGGCACTACATGAACCCGTCGAACTTCGGGATCCTGATGGTGCTCGTGCTGTTCCCGTGGGGCAGCATCGCACCGCCGTACCACTTCACCGAGGGCCTGAACGACTGGGGCAGCTGGATCCTGCCCGGGATCATCATCATCACGGGCACCATGCTGAACGCGAAGCTGACCGAGCGCATGTGGCTGATCATGGGCTGGCTGAGCTTCTTCGCGCTCCAGGCGATCCTGCGTGGTCTGCTGTTCGACACGGCGATCCCCGGCGCGCTGGCGGTCATGACCGGCGTCGCGTTCATCCTGTACACCAACTACATGGTGACCGACCCGGGCACCACGCCGTCGCGGCCGGGCGCGCAGTTCGCGTTCGGGGCCGGTGTGGCGTTGTTGTACGGCCTGTTCATGGTCATGCACATCGCCTACGGCCTGTTCCTGGCCACGGCGGGCGTCTGCCTGATCCGCGGCATGTTCCTGTGGGGCCTGCACTTCGTGCAGAAGGCCGCCGAGGAGCGGGCCGCGGCGGAGAAGGCCGAACAGGCCGAGAAGGAAGAGACGCCGCCGGTCGTGGCGGTCCCCGACGACGGCGAGGCGGCCGGCGAGCCGGCTGCCCGCCCCGCGGCCGCATGACCGCGGGCGGCGGCCGCGTGCCCCCGGGACCGCCCCGGCGGGCGGCCCTGGGGATCCTCCGCCAGCTCCGTGCGGACCGGCTCGGCCTGATGAGCGAGGCGGTCCGGGAGTACGGCGACGCGGTCCGGGTGGCGATCGGTCCGAAGACGCTCTACATCTTCAACCACCCCGACCACGCGAAGCACGTGCTCGCGGACAACGCGGCCAACTACCACAAGGGAATCGGCTACACGGAGGCCAAGCGGGCGCTCGGCGACGGGCTGCTGACCAGTGAGGGCGCGCTGTGGAAGGAGCAGCGGCGCACCATCCAGCCGGTGTTCCAGCACAAGCGGATCGCCGGGCAGGCGGACGTGATCATCGACGAGGCACTCGGCCTGGTCGAGCGGCTCCGCGCCCGGCGGAGCGCGGACGCGCCCGTGGACGTGCTGACCGAGGTCACCGCGCTCACCCTGGGCGTGCTCGGCGCCACCCTGCTGGACATCGACCTCGGCGCGTACGACGGCGTCGAGCACTCCTTCGAGGCCGTGCAGGACCAGGCCATGTTCGAGATGGAGACACTCGGGCTGGTGCCGAGGTGGCTGCCGCTGAAGGGGCAGCGGGCCTTCCGTTCCGCCCGGTCCCACCTCGACGAGGTCGTCGGGATGCTGGTGGCGCACCGGAAGGACAACCCCTCCACGGCCGGTGACGACGTCCTGACCCGCCTCATCGCGTCCACCGCGCGGGAGAACGACAAGCGGGTCGCCGACCGCCGTATGCGGGACGAGCTGGTGACGCTGCTGCTGGCCGGGCACGAGACCACGGCGAGCACCGTCGGCTGGACGCTGGACCTGGTCAGCAGGCGCCCGGAGGTGCGGGACCGGCTGCACGAGGAGGCGGTGGCGGTCTACGGCGACCGGCGACCGTCCTATGCGGACCTGACCGAGCTGCGCTACACGCACATGGTGCTGGAGGAGGCGATGCGCCTGCACCCGCCGGTGTGGATCCTGCCGCGCCGCGCGCTCGCCGAGGACGAGGTCGGCGGCTACCACGTGCCCGCGGGCGCCGAGGTCCTGATCTGCCCGTACACCCTGCACCGGCACCCGCGGTACTGGCCGGACCCGGACGGCTTCCACCCGGAGCGGTTCGACCCGGACGTGCCGGTGGACCGGCCCCGCTACGCGCACATCCCGTTCGGCGCGGGGCCCCGGTTCTGCGTCGGCAACCATCTCGGGATGATGGAGGCCGCCTTCATCATCTCCACGCTGATGCGTGACCTGCGGCTCACGCCGGTGCCCGGCTTCGAGGTCACCCCGGAGCCGATGATGTCGCTGCGCCTCGGCGGCGGCCTCCCCCTGTTCGTCCACGACTGGAGCGCGGACGTTGGTCGCGCCGCGGCCTGACCGCTCACGAAAGCCGGTGAACACCATGAGCAACCCCGCGGACAACCCCTACGGCCCACCGGAGCAGCACCCGAAGTCGGCGGAGTTCACGGAACTGCGCTCGGCGATCGCCGAAGCGCGGGTCCGTGAGCTGTTCCCGTACCGCTTCCTCGCGGTGAACGAGACGTTCGCGCGGCTCGTCGACTCGACCGCGCACGGGATCCTCGACGCGATCGGCGCGCTGCCGTCGAACGCGGGGATCTCGGTCCAGCAGGCCAAGCGGGAGCTGTCGATCCCGTGGCGCCGCACGATCCCGTTGACGTTCCTGTACGAACGGCTCACCGACTCCGGGATCCTGGAGTCGGAGAACGGGAAGTACTACCCGGGGCCGGCGCGGCCGCAGGACTTCGAGGCGGTCGCGGCCGAGCTGGCCGGGCGGGAACCGGGTGCCGCGGTGGCCGTGGACATCCTGCGGACGCTGGTGGACGAGGCGAAGCGCTTCTTCTCCGGCGAGGCGACGGGCGACGAGATCCTGTTCGCGCCCGACAAGCTACCGCTGTGGCTGAAGTACTTCTCCAACGACAACCTGCTGTACGCCATCAACAACACCCTCGGCGCGGAGGCGCTGTCCCGGCTCGTGCCCGCCGGCGGCGGCCCGTTCGAGATCCTCGAGATCGGCGGCGGCTGCGGGAGCGCCGCGGAGTACGCGCTGCGTGAGCTGGGCGAGGCGGTGACGCGTTACCGCTTCACCGAGGTGGCCGAGACCTTCGCGCGGCACGGCGACAAGGCCGCGCGGGCCGCCGCGTCGCCGTCGACGGCGGTGGAGACGGACCGGCTCGACATGACCCTGCCGTGGCGGGAGCAGGGCGTCGAGCCGGGCACGTTCGACGTGGTCTACTCGGTGAACTGCTTCCACGTGGCGCCCGATCTGGACTTCGTCATCAACGAGGCGGTCCGGGCGCTCAAGCCGGGTGGGACGGTCGTGGTGTCGGAGTGCGTCCGGCCGACGAGGCTGGCGCGGCCCATCCACGCCGAGATCATCTTCGACTTCCTGGACAGCTTCACCGACGTCGCCACCGACCCGGTGCGGCGCCCGACGCACGGTTTCCTCACGCCCGCCGCGTGGCGCGCCACGTTCGAGGCGGCCGGGCTCGGCGAGGTGACGATCCTGCCCGACGTCGACGCGATCGCCGAGCGGTACCCGGACTTCGTCGTGGGTGCCGTCATGGCCCGCGCGACCCCTTCGGCCTGAGCGAGGAGCTTCTGTCATGGTTGCGATGCTGGTCCGGTTCGCGGTTCGCCGGTCGCTGAACGACACCCGCCACGTGCGGGTGGTCAAGCGCAGGCACGCCGACGGGTTGGTGGCCGAGGTGTACCGGCAGGTGGAGCGCGACTTCAAGATGCTCGCCCCGCCGGTGGCCCTGCACTCAGCGGCCCCGGACACCCTGGCCGCGTCGTGGATGATCCTGCGGGAAACCCTGCTGGCGCAAGGAGTCGCCGACCGGCCGAGCAAGGAGGCGGTGGCCACCGGGGTGTCGCTGGCGAACGACTGCCCGTACTGCGCCGACGTGCACGGGATGACGTTGGACGCCATCCCCGACGCCGGTGACCGGGCCGCGCACGAGGAGTGGGCCCGCGTGTCCGCCGAGGGGCCCGCGGCGGCGCCGTTCCCGCCCGAGTGGGCGCCGGAGCTGGTCGGCGTGGCGGTCGCGTTCCACTACTACAACCGCATGGTGAACGTGTTCCTCCGCGAGTCGCCGTTCCCCTCGCACGTGCCCGAGACGGCCAAACCGAAGGCCCGCCAGGTACTCGGCGGGGTCCTGCGCCCCGCGGCGGAGGGCCCCCCGGCGGGCACGTCCGTGGACCTGCTGCCCGCGGCGCCGGTCCCGGAGGACCTGGCGTGGGCCGGCCCGAACCCGGTCGTCGCCGACGCGTTCGCCCGCGCCTACGCGGCGATCGACGCGGCGGGCGCGCGGTCGGTGCCGGCGAGCGTGCGCGCACTGGTCCAGGCGCGACTGTCTACGTGGGACGGACGGCCGCCGGGCATCAGCCGGTCCTGGGTGACGGACGAGGTCGCGGGGTTGCCCGCCGAGGACCGGGCCGCCGGCCGGCTGGCCATGGTGATCGCGTTCGCCTCGTACCAGGTGGACGACGACCTCGTCGCCGAGTTCCGGCGCACCACGCCCGAGGACGGTGCGCTGGTCGAGCTGGCCGCGTGGGCGAGCCTGGCGGCCGCGCGGCGGATCAGCACGTGGCTGGCCGTACCCGGCACGTCGCCGGAGTCCGCCGTCGCGTGACGCGCGGAGTCACCGCGTACCTCGCGCTACGGCGTCCACAGCTGCGTCGAGGTGCGGAGGACCCGCCGCGGTGCGGTGGGGTCGCTCGGTGCCGGCAGGGCGAGCAGCCCGTTGACCACGTCGGTGAGGTCGCCGGCGTGTTCCCATACGATGCCGCCGGTCTGGTCGCGGCGTGAGCCGGTGGCGTCGGTGGTGAACCGCACGGCGATGGCGTCGATCCACCCGTCCGGCCACACGTATACGCCGCGGACCTCGACGAGCTCTCCGCCGGACGAGGCGGGCAGGAGCTGCCAGCCCGCGCGGAGCAGGTCGATCAGTCGCCGCAGCTCGGGGAACTCGGCGAGCGCCGTGCCCGGGTCGAGTGGTGTGTTCGCAGGGGTGGGGATCGAGCTGGCGGGCGTGATCTTCATTCTCGGTTCGTCCACGTTTTCGCAACTGTTTTTCGGTGGATTCGCCGTGGTGGCGAATGTTTCGCGGCCGGTATTCCACGGTCGGTCCGTCCACTGTGCCGTATCGCGCCGCCGTTGCGGGGATTCTGTGCGCGTATTGACCCGCGAGCTTCGTTCTCCGGATATCGTGACTTCTTCTCACCTGTCTCGTTCCGCGCGGGTGGGAAAATGACCACCGGGTATTCGGGTAACCGTGACGTGCGGCCGGCTCGACGGTGCGATCTAGACTCGCCGCATGCGCGCCAGGGCGCCTCGGAGCGTCGACAATTTGCCCGCTGAGCTGACCAGTTTCGTCGGCCGGCGGCACGAGCTGAAGGAGGCGAAACGGCTGCTCGCCGGAGCCCGGCTGCTGACGTTGACCGGAACTGGCGGCGTGGGCAAGACGCGGCTGGCACTGCGGGTCGCCGCCGACGCGCGCAGGGCGTTCCCGGACGGGGTGTGGCTGGTCGAGCTGGCCGACCTGCGTGATCCGGCGCTGTTGGCGAACACGGTGGCGACCGCGCTCGGTCTGCGTGGCACCACGGACGCGGCGGCCGGGCTCGCCGAGTTCCTCGCGGACCGGCACCTGTTGCTCGTGCTCGACAACTGCGAGCACGTGGTCGACGAGTGCGCGGCGCTGGTCACCGACCTGCTCGGCGCCGGTGGGCAGGTCCGGGTGCTCGCCACCAGCCGCCACGTGTTGCGCGTGGAGGGCGAGCACATCCTCCACGTCGAACCGATGGCCATCCCCCAGGGCAGGGAACCGGACGTGGACGTGCGCCTGCCCGACGCGGTGACGCTGTTCACCGAACGGGCGAGCGCGGTGCTGCCGGACTTCACGCTCACCCCGCCCGTTCTGGCGGTCGTGACCCGGATCTGCGCGCGCCTGGAGGGCATCCCGCTCGCACTGGAGCTGGCCGCCGTCCGGTTGCGCACGCTGTCGGTCGACCAGCTGCTGCAGCGGCTCGACAACCGGTTCGCCCTGCTCACCTCGGGTCCGCGCGGCGCGCCACCGCGGCGGCGGACGCTGGAGGCCACGATCGACTGGAGCTTCGAGCTGTGCTCGCCCACCGAGCAGCGGCTGTGGGCGCGGATGTCGGTGCTCCCCGGCGGGTTCGGCCTGGACGCGGCCGCTCAGCTGTGCGGGCCCGGCGAGGAGAGCGTGCTCGACGTCGTGGCGGCGCTGGTGGACAAGTCGGTGATCATCCGGCAGGGCGGCGGGTTCGGCCGGCACGGCTGGTACCGGATGCTGGAGATCGTCCGCGAGTACGGCGAGGGCAAGCTGGCCGAGGTGGGTGGCGAGGCCGAGGTGCGGGCGCGGCAGGTCGAGTACTACGTGGACATGGCCCGGCGGTACCGGGCCGAGGGGTTCGGCCCGCGGCAGCTGGAGTGGCTCACCCGGTTGCGGCGTGAGCACGCCAACCTCCGCGACGTGCTGGAGTACTGCCTGTCGGTGCCCGAGCGGGCCGGCCACGCCCTGCGGATCGTCTCGTCGCTGTGGAACTTCTGGCTCGGCGCCGCCCTTTCGGTCGAGGGTTACCGGTACCTGCGGCGTGGGCTCGAGCACGTTCACGACGACCGGATGTTGCGGGCGCGGGCGCTCCACGCGGCGTCCAGCCTCGCGGTGTTCACCGGTCAGACCGCGGCCGCGCGGCGGATCCTGACCGAGCTCGGCACGCTGGCGGACGACCTCGACGACGACCTGCTCCGGGCCGGGCACGCGGAGTGCGTCGGCCTGGCCACGTTCTTCAGCGGCAACAGACCCGACGGCCTCGAACTGCTGGAGCGGGCCATGGCCGGGTTCCGCGCCGCCGGCGACCCGCTGCTCGTGTTCAACGCGCTCCTCCTGCTGGGCTCGGCGTACTTCTTCAGCGATGACCCGCGGGGCACGGCGGCCGCCATGGAGGCACTCACACTGGCCGAACGGCACGGGGCGTGCTGGTCGAGGGGTTACGCGCTGCGGACGGTCGCGATCAACCGCTGGCGCGCGGGCGAGCACCGCGAGGCGGAGGAACTGCTGCGCGAGGCCATCGGGCTGCGGCTGCCCGACCGTGCCCTGCTCGCCCTCCTCCTCGAGGGGATGGCGTGGTGCGGCTCGTCAGCCGGCAAGCACGAGCGGGCCGCCCGGTTGCTCGGCTGCGCCACCACGATCTGGCGGCTCAGCGGTGCCCGAATCGGCGAGACGAGCCCCGGACAGGAGGTCGACGAGCGCTGCGCGGGACTGGCCAGGGCGGCACTCGGCGCGGACGCCTACGCCGCCGCCTTCAGCGCGGGAGCCGCGTTCCGGGTCGACGAGGCGATCCGGTACGCCCTGGGCGACCAACCCGCGAAGGAGACCCGCCGGCCCGCCCAGCCCGGCGAACCGGGCGGCCTCACCCGGCGCGAGGGGCAGATCGCCGACCTGGTCGCACAGGGGATGAGCAACAAGGACATCGCCGCCCGGCTGGTCATCGGCAGACGCACGGTGGAGACCCATGTCGAGAACATCCTGGTGAAACTCGGCTTCACGTCACGCACGCAGGTGGGCCCGTGGCTGGCCGAACAGCGGGCCCTGTCGCCCTAGTGGCTCACTGGTTGAGGATCCACTGTTTCTGATGGTCGAACTCCTCCTGGGTGAGGACGCCGCGGCCGCGCAGCTCGTCGAGTTCGCGGAGTTGGCTCAGCCTGAGCGCGGCCTCGTCGGTCGTGGTGCGTGGTGGTGGGTACGCCACCTGGTCCTGCCGTGCCCAGCGACCGGCCTGCCGCCGCGTCACACGGTTGGCCACAGCGGTCGCGGTACCGGCGACGATCGCGGTGCGGGCGATGCCGCGCAGGAGACCTGGCATCGGGGAACTCCTTCCGTCAGAGCTCTTGTGTGTCCAGTGTGGACAGTAGGTCCGCGAGCGGGATGCGGCCGCCGGCGACGAGCTCCGCGCCGCCGCGCCGCAGCGCGGCGACCATGGGTGTGGCCCAACGGTTCTCGTAGACCAGGATCGCGGCGGAGCTGTCCGCCGCCAGCACGGCGCCCACCTCGTCGAGGTCGTCCTTCGACAGCAGGCCGGAGGAGGCTCCCTCGAAGATGGTGAGGTCGAGGGTTTCGTCGCCGGCCAGTTCCGCGGCGGTCAGTGCGACGAGGGAGCCGGTCGCGTCCCGGCCGACGAAGGCCAGGTCGAGCACCCGGATGATGCCGCGATCCACCAGGTCGACGAGGATCGGCAGGCCGTCGCCCGTCATGTGGTTGCCCGGGAACTCGACGATGAGGTAGTCGATCGGACCGATGGGGTCGTGGTGGTCGTTCATCGCGGCTAGCCGAGGGTGGCGACGAGGATCGCCTTGATGGTGTGGAGGCGGTTCTCGGCCTGGTCGAAGACGATGCTGGCCGGTGACTGGAAGACCTCGTCGGTCACCTCCAGGCCGGCGGTCATGCCGGTGTGCTCCAGGATGTCGCGGCCGACGGTCGTGTTGGTGTCGTGGAACGCGGGCAGGCAGTGCATGAACTTCACGCCCGGGTTGCCGGTCTTCTCCAACAGTTCGGTGTTGACCTGGTAGGGCGCGAGCAGCCGAACACGTTCGGTCCAGATGTCCTTGGTCTCGCCCATGGACACCCACACGTCGGTGTGGACGAAGTCGGCGCCGGTGACGGCCGCGGCGAGGTTGTCGGTGATGGTGACGCGGGCCCCGGTGCGCCCGGCGATGTCCCTGGCGAGCTCGACGACCTCCCGGGGCGGCATGAGCTCGCCCGGCCCGGAGAGGCGGACGTCGCTGCCCATGAGCGCACCCATGACCAGCAGGGAGCGGCCCATGTTGAACCGGCAGTCGCCGACGAACGCGTACGTGATGTCCTCGTACGGCTTGTTGCCCGCCTCGCGCATGGTGAGGAAGTCGGCGAGCATCTGGGTGGGGTGCCACTCGGCGGTCAGTCCGTTGTAGACGGGCACGCCGGCGTGGGCGGCGAGGGTCTCGACGTCGGCCTGCCGGCTGCCGCGGAACTCGATGGCGTCGAACATGCGCCCGAGGACCCTGGCGGTGTCGGCGATGGACTCCTTGTGCCCGAGCTGGGATCCGGACGGGTCCAGATAGGTCACGTGCGCGCCCTGGTCGTAGGCGGCCACCTCGAACGCCGACCGCGTGCGGGTCGAGGTCTTCTCGAAGATGAGCGCGATCTCCTTGCCGGTCAGCCAGCTGGTCTCGTTGCCGGCGTACTTCGCGAGCTTGAGCGCCTGGGCCAGGCTCAGCAGGTAACGCAGTTCGGCGGGTTCGAAGTCGGTCTCCTTGAGAAAGCTGCGGTTCCTCAGGTTGAGTGCCATGGCGGTCTCCCGGCGGGTCAGAACGCTGGATCGCGTTGCAGTGGACAGGTCATGCAGTGGGAGCCGCCCCGCCCGCGGCCGAGCTCGAACCCCTCGATGGTGATGACGTCGATGCCGGCCTTGCGCAGGGCGGTGTTGGTGGCGGCGTTGCGTTCGTAGGCGATGACGACACCGGGTTCGAGGGCGACGACGTTGTTGCCGTCGTCCCATTGCTCGCGTTCGGCGCCGAACGCGTCCCCGCCGGTCTCGACGGTGCGCATCCGGGACACCCCGAGTGCCCTGGCCATCAGGTCGGGCAGGGACTCGTGTCGTTCCTCGATGACGAGGTCGTCGGCCGACTCGCCCGGCGTGATCGACCACGTCCTGGCCCGGTCGACCACCTGCGGGAACAGGGTGACCAGGTCCTGGTCGCACATGGTGATGACCGTGTCGAGGTGCATGTAGCTGCGGGACTTCGGCAGGTGCACGGCCAGGACGAGGTGCGCGGCGCCCGCCCGGAACAGCGCGCGGGCGATCCACTGCACGGCCTGGGGCGTGGTCCGTTCGCCCATGCCGATCATGACGGCGCCGTTGCCGATCGGCTGCACGTCCCCGCCCTCGACGTGGCAGCTTCCCCAGTTCTGGTCGTTGCCGCCGAGCCAGACCGGGAACCGTTCCGCGGTGAACATCGGGTGGAAGCGGTAGATGGCCTCCATGATCAGGGTTTCCGGCCTGCGGGCCGGTTTGGCCATCGGGTTGAGCGTGACACCGCCGTAGATCCAGCAGGACGGGTCGCGCTGGAACAGGAAGTTCGGTAGCGGCGGCAGCAGCATGCCGGTCGGGTCGGCGGACTCCCAGCCGAGCCCGGCGTCGCGTACGACGTCGGCCTTGGTGATCCCGCCGATGAGGAAGTCGGCCACCAGAACCGGATCCGCGGTCCTGACCCATTCGCGGGCCCGCGCCGCGGCGGTCACGCCGATCTCGCGCTCGTTGAGGACGTGGTCGCCGAACCAGTCCTTCACCTCGGGTTTCACCAGCGCCTCGGCGAGCAGCTGCTCGGCGAGGAACACCTCGACCCCGTGGTCGCGCAACACCTGGCAGAACGCGTCGTGCTCCGCTTCGGCCCTGCTGACCCACAGGACGTCGTCGAAGAGCAACTCCTCGGCATTGGCCGGGGTGAGGCGGGTGTGCTCGAGTCCGGGCCGGTGGACCATGACCCGGCGCAGCGTGCCGACCTCTGAATGTGCTCCCAGCACCATGGCGGCCTCCTCGGGTGCGGTGCGCCGGTCCTCATGCAACAGGCCGCACTCCGGCCGGCGAGTCGTCCGAAGCGGGTGATGTGTCGCGGTGGCCCGTCGCCAGAAGCTGCTACGGCGAAGGGGCGAAGGAAGGAGGCCGCGCGTGACCGGTCAGGAGGCGGTGCCCGAGAGCGAGTCCCGTCAGTTCGGGCTCACCACGGCCACGGCGCTGATCATGGGCTGCATCATCGGCGTCGGCATCTTCAACCTGCCGACCTCCCTGGCCGCCTTCGGCCCGATCAGCCTGGCGTCGATGGCGTTGACGACGGTGGGCGCGCTCGCGCTCGCCGTGCTGTTCGCCGCGCTGTCGCGGCGCATGCCGGCCGACGGCGGGCCGTACGCCTACGCCAGGGCCGCGTTCGGCGACCGGGTCGGGTTCGCCAACGCGTGGTCGTACTGGATCACGGCCTGGGCGGGCAACGCCGCGATCGCCGTCGGCTGGGTGCTGTACGTGGAGCACTTCGTCAACACCGGCCACAACCGGGCGCTGTCGGTCCTGCTCGTCCTGATCGGACTGTGGCTGCCGGCGGTGATCAACCTGTCCGGCGTGCGGAACACGGGCTGGGTGCAGGTGACGTCCACCGTCGTGAAGTTCGCGGTGCTGGTGTTCATGTCGACCGCCGGGCTGTTCTTCGTGACGAGCGCGAACTTCACGCCGTGGAACGTCACCGGTGAGAGCGCGATCCGCGCGATCGGCGGCGGCATGGCCATCGCCCTGTTCAGCTATCTCGGCGTCGAGACGGCCGCCGTCGCCGCGGGCAAGGTGCGTGACCCCGACCGCAACATCCCCCGGGCCACCGTCCTCGGCACGATCGCGACCGCCGTCGTCTACCTGCTCTCGCTCACCGCGGTGTTCGGCATCCTGCCCACCACGGTTCTCGCCGAGGCGACGGCGCCGTTCTCCGACGCGGCCAACGCCATGTTCGGCGGCACCTGGGCGGGTGACGTGATGGCCGTGGCGGTGATCATCTCCGGTTTCGGGGCGCTCAACGGCTGGACCATGATCTGCGCGGAGATGCCGCTGGCCGCCGCGAACGACCAGCTGTTCCCCGAGCGTTTCCGGCGCCTGTCCGGCAAGGGGGTGCCGGCGTTCGGGATCGTCGCCTCGACCACGCTCGCGTCCGTCGCGATGATCGTCAACTACCTGGGGTCCGTCGGGGCGACGGTCTTCACGACCCTGGTCCTGATGACCGGCATCACCGCGGCGATCCCGTACGGCTTCTCCGCGCTCGCCCAGCTGAGGTGGTGCCGGTCCGAGCGGCGTGCGCTGGCACGCCCGCGGTTCGTCCGCGACGTGACCGTGGCGGCGGTCGCGCTGGTGTTCTCCGTCCTGTTCATCTGGTACTCGCGCAACGCCGGCCAGGACCTCTGGGTGTACTGGGCGCCGTTCCTCCTGGCCGGCGGGGCACTGCTGCTCGGCATTCCCGTCTACACCGCGCAGCGCGCCCGCCGGACCGCCGAGCGGGAGGCATGACGATGCGGATCGTGATCGCGTTGGGCGGCAACGCACTGCTGCGGCGTTCCGACCCGATGACCACCGAGGTCCAGCGGCGCAACGTCCGGATCGCCGCCGAGGCCATCGCGCCGCTCGCGCGGCGGCACAGCGTCGTCATCGCACACGGCAACGGCCCGCAGGTCGGCCTGCTGTCGCTGCAGGCCGCCGCGTACGCCGGCGCCGAGCCGTACCCGCTCGACGTCCTGGACGCGGGCACCCAGGGCATGATCGGCTACCTGATCCAGCAGGAGCTGAGAAGCCTGCTGTCACCGGGATGCCAGGTCGCGACCCTGCTCACCATGATCACCGTGGACCCGGGCGACCCCGCGTTCGCCGACCCGACGAAGTTCGTCGGCCCGGTCTACGACAAGCGGGACGCCGACGTGTTGGCGGTGGAGCGGGGATGGGTGTTCCGGCGGGACGGTTCCGGCTGGCGCCGGGTGGTCCCGTCCCCGCGGCCGCGGCGGATCCTGGAGATCCAGCCCGTCCGGTGGCTGCTCGAGCACGGCGCCGTGGTCATCTGCGCCGGCGGCGGCGGTATCCCCATCTCCTCCGGTTCCGGGGAGCTGGTCGGCGTCGAGGCGGTCATCGACAAGGATTTCGCGAGCGAGCTGCTCGCCGAGCAGGTCGAGGCGGAGCTGTTCGTCATGGCGACCGATGTGGACGGCGTCTACCTCCAGTGGGGCAAGCCGAACCAGGCTCGGCTGGACCAGGTCACGCCGGAGGAGCTCACCCGGCACGAGTTCCCGGCCGGTTCCATCGGACCCAAGGTCGAGGCCGCCGCCCGGTTCGTCACGACGACCGGCCACCGGGCGGCCATCGGGGCGCTCACCGACATCGCCGCCATCGTGGCGGGAACCGCGGGCACCACCGTGACTGTCCGGGAGGACGCGTGACCACGACCACCGAGGAGCCGGCATGGCACACGCTCAGCGCCGACCAGGTGCTCAGCACCGAGGAGGTCGACCGCGCTGAGGGACTCCCCGCCGCGGAGGTCGCCGCGCGGTCCGCGCGGTACGGCCCGAACGCGCTCGCGGCGGGCGAGGTCGAACCCCGGTGGCGTGCGTTCCTGCGCCAGTACGCCGACCCGATGCAGATCGTCCTCGTCGTGGCCGGCGCGGCCAGCTTCTACCCCCTCAAACAGCTGGGCACCGGCCTGCTGCTGATCGTCCTGACGCTGCTCAACGCGGTGCTGGGGCTGCGGCAGGAAGGCAAGGCGGCGGCCGCGGTCGCGGCGCTGCGGAAGATGATGGTCGTCAAGGCGAAGGTGCGCCGCGAGGGCCGGCTGACCGAGGTCCCCGCCGAGGACCTCGTCCCGGGCGACGTCGTGTCCCTCGAGGCGGGCGACATCGTCCCCGCGGACGGCAGGCTGCTGCGTGCGGCGACCCTCGAGGTCGCCGAGTCCGCGCTCACGGGCGAGAGCCTGCCGGTGGCCAAGGACACCGCCGCCGTCGAGGCCGTCGACACCCCGCTCGGCGACCGCACCGGCATGGTCTACATGAACACCAACGTCACCCGCGGGGCGGGTGAGTTCGTCGTCACCGCGACCGGGATGGCCACCGAGGTGGGCCGCATCTCCGGGATGCTGCGGGCCGGGAAGGCCGCCAGGACCCCGCTCACCCGCCAGCTCGACCGGCTCACCCGGCAGATCCTGTGGATCGCGGTGGTGGCACTGGTCGTCTCGATGACCATCAACCTGGCGCGGGGTAACACCTTCACCGCGGTCTTCAACGCGGCCGTGGCGTTCTCCATCTCGGCCATCCCCACCGGCCTGCCCGCGGTGGTCACGACGATCCTGTCCTGGGGCACCCAGGGGCTCGCCCGGGCCGGCGCGATCATGAAGCAGCTGCGCTCGACCGAGACCCTCGGGTCGACCTCGGCGATCAACTCGGACAAGACCGGGACGCTGACGCTGAACCAGATGACCGCCGTGCGGCTGGCGGTCGTGGGTCGCCGGTACACGGTCGAGGGGACCGGCTACTCGACCCACGGGCGGATCACCCGCGTGGCGGGGCACACCGGGATCCCGCTCGACGAGTTCCTGATGCCCATGGTGCTGGCCTCGGACGCGGTCGTCCGCGACGGTGAGCTGATCGGTGACCCGACCGAGGGCGCGCTGGTCGCCCTGGCCGCCAAGGGCGGCGTGGACGCCGCGTCGACCAGGCAGGCGTACCCGCGGGTCGCCGAGCTGCCCTTCGACGCCGCCTACAAGCTGATGGCGACCTTCCACCGGCTGACCGACGGGTCGGGCCGGGACGTGGTCCGCTGCTTCGTCAAGGGCGCGCCCGACCAACTGCTCGCCCGTGCCGCCACCGTGTACGACGCCGACCGCGGCCCCGTGCCGCTCGACGCGGCGGCACGGGGCCGCTACCTCGCCGAGAACCAGGCGCTGGGGGAGCAGGGCCTGCGGGTGCTGGCCACGGCCAGGAAGGACCTCGACGCGGCGACCTTCGACCCCGGCGCCGACCTGCTCACGCTCGTCGACGAGCTGGAACTGCTCGCGCTGGTCGGGATCGTCGACCCGCCCCGCCCCACGGCCAGATCCTCCATCGCGACCGCGAAGACCGCCGGCATCCGGGTCCGGATGATCACCGGCGACCACGCGGTCACCGCCGCCGCGATCGCCCGGCAGCTCGGCATCGACGGCGAGGTCATCACCGGCGCCGAGTTCGGCGCGATGAGCGACGACGAGGCCATGCGCCGGGTCGGCGACATCGGCGTGATCGCACGCGTGACGCCGGAGCACAAGGTCCGCCTCGTCGAGCTGCTGCGCCGGCAGGGCCACATCGTGGCGATGACCGGTGACGGCGTGAACGACGCGCCCGCGCTGAAGAAGGCCGACATCGGGGTCGCGATGGGCATCACCGGCACCGAGGTGACCAAGGAGGCCGCGGTGATGATCCTGACCGACGACAACTTCGCCACGATCGTCAGGGCCGTGGAGCTCGGCCGCGGGTTGTACGACAACCTGGTGAAGTACGTCCGCTACCAGATGGGGACGCTGTTCGGCTTCATCCTGTCCTTCGTCGGCGCCAGCGTCGTCAACGTCCTCGGCGGGATCCCGTTCCTGCCCCTGCAGACGCTGTGGGTCAACTTCACGGTCGGCGTGATCCAGTCGGTCGGCCTCGGCTACGGAAAGCCCGCCGCGGGGCTGATGGAACGCCAGCCCCGCGACCCGGACCAGCCGATCCTCCCGAGAGGACTGTTCGTCTGGCTCGTCACGGTCGGCCTGGTCATGGCGGTCGGCACGCTCGGCACCATCAGCTGGGCGCAGGCGGAACACGGCGACACGGTGGCCCACACCGTCGGCCTGGTCACGTTCTCGCTGTACAACCTGTTCTTCTCCGTCACGACCAAGGACGAGTCCAGGACCGCGTTCACCCTCGACACCGTCGCGGACAAGCCGTTCGCCGTCGCCACCGCGATCTCGCTGGCGACGATCGTTCTGGGCACGACGCTGAACCCGCTCGAGGCGCTGCTCCGCACGACCCCGCTCACCCTCGGGCAGTGGCTCGTCTGCACGGCCGTCGCCGCGTCGGTGGTCGTCGTGTCCGAGATCCGGAAAGCGTTCGTGCGGCGGCGGTAGATGGCCGCCGCGTTCGGTTGGGGTGCGCTGGCTGCTTCGGCTCTGCTGGTCGGCGCGCTCGTCGCGTGGCACCTCGACCCGGGTCGCCGGGTGCTCGCCGCGATGATGGCCCTCGGCGCCGGGCTGCTGATCGGCTCGGTCTCCTTCGGACTCGTGGACGAGGCGCTGCGGACCCGCACGGTCGCCGCGGTCGGCGTGCTGGTCATGGCCGGCGCGGCGGTGTTCGCCGCCGGCGACTGGTTGCTGCGCGGCGGCGAACGCACGGACTCGGCGGGTGCGCGGGCCGACGGTTCGGCGCTGGCGATCGTGCTCGGTTCGGTGCTCGACGGCATCCCGGAGTCGTTCGTCCTCGGGCTCACCGTCCGCCAGGGCGCGGTCAGCGTTTCCCTGCTGGTCGGCGTGGTGCTGTCCAACCTGCCGGAAGGCATGTCCGCCTCCAGCGGGCTCAGGGCGGCCGGGTGGCCCGAACGCCGGATCGTCCTGATGTGGTCGGCCGTGGTCGCGGCGTCCGCGTTGTCCGCGGCCGCCGGTTTCCTGCTCCTGGATCCGGCGGCGGGTCGCAGCGGCGCGCTGATGCAGGCGTTCGCGGCCGGGGCCCTGCTCGCCATGCTCGCCGACACCCTGCTGCCCGAGGCCTACGCGGTCGAGGGCGTCCTCACCGGGCCTCTCGTCGTCGCGGGTTTCGCGGTCTCCCTCGCCCTGTCCGCCATCTGAAGCGGGGTCAGCGGAGGTCGGACCCGGGCGTGGACAGCGCCGAGTCGAGGGAGAGCGCCGCGTCGATGAGGGCGAGGTGGGTGAACGCCTGGGGGAAGTTGCCGACCTGCTCCCCGGTCAGCGCGATCTCCTCGGAGAACAGGCCGAGGTGGTTGGCGTAGGTGAGCATCTTCTCGAACGCCTGCCTGGCGTCGTCGAGCCGGCCCGCCCGGGTGAGCGCGTCGACGTAGGCGAACGTGCACAGGGAGAACGTTCCCTCGCTGCCGCGCAACCCGTCGGGTGAGGCGGCCGGGTCGTAGCGGTAGACCAGGCTGTCGGTGACCAGTTCGACGTCCATCGCGGACAGGGTGGCGAGCCACCGCGGGTCGCGTGGTGCGATGAACCCGACCGTGGGCATGCGCAGCAGCGCCGCGTCGAGGATGTCGGTGTGGTAGTGCTGGACGAACGCCTGCCGCGTGTCGTGCCAGCCCTTCGACATGACCTGGTCGTAGATCTGGTCGCGGGCGCGTGCCCAGGCGGTCGTGGCGGCCGGTCGGCCGGACTCGTGGGCGAGCCGGATACCGCGGTCGAGGGCGACCCAGCTCATCACCCGCCCGTAGGTGAACGGCTGGCGGCCGCCGCGGGTCTCCCAGATGCCCTCGTCGGGCTGGTCCCAGTGCTCGACGAGCCAGTCGAGCACCTCCCGGATCGCGGTCCAGCCGCGGTGCGGGACCGACAGCCCGGCCCGGGTGGCGTGGTAGACGGCGTCCAGCGCCTCGCCGTAGATGTCGAGCTGGAGCTGGTGGGCGGCGCCGTTGCCGATGCGGACCGGCTGGGAGTCCCGGTAGCCCGACCAGTGCGTCAGCGGTTCTTCCACGAGGTCGGCGGACCCGTCGACGCGGTACATGATGTTCAGCGGGCCGTTGGGGCCGCCGGCGTGCTCGCGGATCCGGTCGCCGAGCCAGGCGCTGAACCGTTCGGCCTCGGCCACGAACCCGAGCCGGAGCAACGCGTGCACCGAGAACGACGCGTCGCGGATCCAGGTGTACCGGTAGTCCCAGTTGCGCTCGCCGCCGATCTGCTCCGGCAACCCGGCGGTCGGTGCGGCCACCAGCCCGCCGCTGGGGGCGTAGGTCATCAGCTTGAGCGTGATCGCCGACCGTTCCACGATCTCGCGCCACCGTCCGGTGTAGGTGGACCGGGCGAGCCAGCGCCGCCAGAACGAGATGGTCTCGTCGAGCAGCGCCCGGAGCTCGGCGGGCCGCATCGCCTGCGGTGGTCCGCTCGCCGCCGTCTCGAGCACCGCACCCCGCACCTGCCCCGCCGTCAGGTCGAGGGTGAGGTGCGCGTCGTGCCCGTCGACGCGAAGCCGGGCCAGCTGGTCGTCGTCCGGTTCCCGCACGGGGTGCAACGTCAACGACTGCCCACCGGCGACGAACACCAGCCCGTGCTCGGTGCTGTGGACCTGGTGGGGCCGGCGGCCGTAGTCGAACCGGGGCGCCACGTCCATCTCGAACCGCATCCGGCCACGCACGCAGTGCACCAGCCGCACGAGCAGGTGGTTGTCGGAGGCCTCCCGCCCGAGCGGCGGCATGAAGTCGATGACCTCGCCAAGACCGGACGCGGTGAAGAACCGGGTGATCAGCACGGCCGTGTCCGGGTAGTACATCTGCCTGGACGTGAACTCCTCGGCCGGGCGCACCGTCAGGTGTCCGCCCCGCGTGCCGTCCAGCAGCGCCCCGAACACACTGGGCGAGTCGAACCGCGGACAGCAGAACCAGTCAACCGCGCCGTCGGCGGTGACCAGCGCGGCCGTCTGCAGGTCCCCGATCACCCCGTGATCGGCGATGGCGGTCTCGGTCATGGCGGGCCCTCCACGGTCTGACGCGTCACGCGTTTCACCGCCGCATCATCGGCAACCCCGGGGTCGCGCGGCCTCCCGCGCCGCGGGTGAGATCACGTGTGCCGCGGATGCGCTCTCCAGCCATAGGAACGCGCTCTCCCGACAACGCGACAGCCGAGAGCTGGCGGTGACCTCGCGCCGCGAGCAGGTCGCCCAACTGGCGCGGCTGACCCCTGTGGACGGCGACCCGGACCTGCCAGCCGGCTTCTTCCTTCTTGGTTGTCGGTCCGTATGGTGACTTCCGAGACAACAGGCTGGCTACGGCGCTGGGATTTACCGTACTTCTTGGCGCGACGGGGGTAGCGGGAGTTACGGCGTCACTGGGCGGAGCTATTACCGCTGGTGTCATCGCAGCAATCGGCGGCGGACTGACAGCATACCTCAGCAAAACCTTCATGCGGACCCATGAGCGCGCGTCAGCCCAGCTGCAATCATATTTCGGCCAACCACTCGCGGTGTCACGCTATCTTGCCGCAGAACGGCTTCTTGACCAGCTCCAGGATGATGCCAAGGCAGGCGCAGTGCGCGACATTATCAGGTTCATTGCGACAACGCCGGAACCTACGCCAACCGGACTTGGCGACCAAGACGAGCAGAAACAGCGCCCAAGGCCCTGAACAGCGAGCATGCGTGCGTAGACGACGTTCGAGAGGCGTCGTTCGAGCGCCGCATCGCTTCCATTGATGTCTTGCCAGTGGCTTCCTCGAGCCGAAACAGACCCGGCCGGCCAGCTGCCAGTACGTCCTACTTCGGTGCCTGGAAGCCGCCGGTCTTCTGCTCGAGCAGTTCGGCCAGCCGCAGCGGGGTGCGGTCCTCGAACATCGGACCGATGAGCTGCACTCCGACCGGCAGGCCCTCGGGGGACCGGCCCGCGGGTATGGCGGTGGCGGGCAGGCCGGGCATGGTGGCCAGGCCGGCCCAGACGAGCTGGTCGAAGTACGGATACTCAACGCCGTCGATGTCGATGCGCCGTTCCAACGGGTTGGGGTTGTGGTCGTGCGGGAACGCGGGCGTGGGCGTGATCGGGCACACCACGGCGTCGAACTCGGCGAACAGCTGTCGCCAGCCGTGGCGGTGGACCTCGCGGCGGTTGTTCGCCTCCATCCAGTCGCGGTGGCTGAACACCATGGCGCGCAGCCGCACGGCGTCAAGACTCTGGTCGTCCGCGCCCAGTCCGGCGGCGCGGGTCCGCAGCCGCTCGTCCGATTCGATGGGAAAACGCGCGACGGAGCCCGAAATCAGCAGCTGCGTGTAGAGCGTCGCGGCCTCGGTCAGATCGGGCAGCAGCGGACTGTGCCGTTCGACGCGGGCGCCGCCGTCGACGAGCGCGGCGGCCACCCGGTCCACGCCCGCCCGCACGGCGGACCCGGTCGGGATGAGCGGATGCTCGTCGAGGACCAGGACCCGGAAATCGCGGAGCCGCTCGTGGCGGGCGGGTGGCAGCGTCACGTGGTACGTGACGCCGAGCGTCAGCGGGTCCGGTCCGGCCATGACGTCGAGCAGGAGCGTGAGGTCGCGGGCGGTGCGGGCCATCGGACCGACGACGGCGAGGTCGAACTCGGCTGGCAATGCCGGCTCGGCCGGCGGGACCATACCGCGGTTGGCGGCCAGTCCGAGCGTCGGCTTGTGCGCGTAGACGCCGCAGAAGTGCGCGGGGGTGCGCAGCGAGCCGGCGATGTCGGAGCCGATGGACAGCGCGCCGAACCCGGACGCCAGGGCCGCCGCCGACCCGCCGGAGGATCCGCCCGGCGTGCGACCGGGATCCCACGGGTTGGTGGTGGTGCCGTAGATCTCGTTGAAGCTCTGGATGTCCTGCAGCCCCAACGGCACATTGGTCTTGCCGAGCACCACCGCGCCCGCGGCCTTGAGTCGCGACACCTGTACCGCGTCCTCGGCCGGCAGGTAGTTCCGGTGCGGCGGCATGCCCCAGGTCGTGGGCAGCCCGGCGATGTTGTACGACTCCTTGACCGTCACCGGAATGCCGAGCAGCGGCCGGTCCTCACCACGCGCGCGTGCCTGGTCGGCACGGTGTGCGGCGGCCCGCGCACGGTCGAAGTCCGGCACGCAGATCGCGTTGATCACCTCGTCGTCGCGCTCGATACGGGCGATCGCCTCGTCGGTCAGTTCCACCGACGTCACCGCACCGGCGCGCAACGCGGCAACGAGCTCTTCGGCCGCCTGAAAGCTCCATTCCATGAATCCGAAGCTATCGACCTGCCACAGAGGACACGAAATTCCGCTTCCCGCAACAGGGAAGCCACCTGCACGACGAAGTCGCGCACTCGTTCTGCCGCCGAAGGTGGCCCACCGCAGGTCACAGCGCCGGCAACAGGCCAACTCCACCCGCACAGGCCATGACGTGTCGCGTCGTGCAACAGGATGGATGTCTCAGTTCTTGTGCGTGACCGTTGATCCTGTGGTCGAACCGTAGAGACTGCCACGCCCCACCTGCCGTACATCTCGTGGTATAGACCTTTCGAGCAACCCACGAGGTGATGCGAACATGTCGAAGACCCTCAAGGCACTGGGAGTTCTGGCCGCCGCCGTCGCGCTGCCCCTGACGACGAGTGCCACCGCGTCCGCCGACATCCCGTTCGACCAGCCCATCAACGGCAACGCCACGTACTACGACAACCAGGGCTACGGCGCGTGCGGCACCTGGCTCGACGCGGCGACCGAGATGCTGGTCGCGGTGCCGGCCTCGTACTGGACCACCCCGAACCCGAACAACGACCCGCTCTGCACGGGTGTCTCGGTACAGGTGACCTACAACGGGCGCACCATCACCGTGCCGGTCCGGGACAAGTGCCCGAGCTGCACCAGCGGGCACATCGACCTCAGCCGGCCCGCGTTCGCCCAGCTCGCCGATCCCAACCTCGGCAACATCCCGCTGACCTGGAAGTTCGTCCGGTCCTGAGAGGAGACGCGGCCGTGCGATGGTTGCGCCACCTGATCGTCCTCCTGCTGGCGGCGTCGGTGCTCGGCACGGCGCCGGCCGCCGGGGCGCAGACGGCCAAGAAGGGCGTGAGCGCGCTCAACACGGGCGGGGTCACCGCGGCGCTCGCGGACGTCCGGGCCGGCTGGTACTACACCTGGGCATCGAACACGCAGGGCATCGCCGCACCGCCCGGCGTGGAGTTCGTCCCGATGATCTGGGGTCCCGGCTCGGTGACCGACGCCGAACTGAACCAGGCGAAGGCACTGGGCACCACCCTGCTCGGCTTCAACGAGCCCGACATGGCCGGCCAGGCCACCATGTCGGTCGAGCAGGCACTGGACCTGTGGCCGCGGCTGCAGGCGACCGGCATGCGGCTCGGCGCGCCGGCCGTGGCGTTCGGCGGCGACCAGCCGGGCGGCTGGCTCGACCGGTTCATGAGCGGCGCGGCCGCCCGCGGCCACCGCGTCGACTTCATCCCGCTGCACTGGTACGGCAGTGACTTCTCCAGCGCGGCGACGGGACACCTGAGGGGCTACCTCCAGGCCGTGTACGACCGGTACCACAAACCCATCTGGCTCACCGAGTACGCGCTGATCGACTTCACCGGGCCGGCCCCGCGCTACCCGAGCCAGGCGCAGCAGACCGACTTCGTGCGGAACTCGACCGCGATGCTGTCGGGCCTGCCGTTCGTGGAGCGCTACGCCTGGTTCACGTTGTCGACCAGCACCAGCCCCACCGGGCTGTACACCGGCTCGGCCGCCAACGACTCCGGCGCCGCCTACCGCGCCGCCGGCTGAGTGCACACCCTGCTTTCGCGACATCCAGGAGGAGCAATGCGCAGGATCCTGCTGGCGGTGGTCATGTTGATCACCGCACTGGTGACCGCGGCGCCCGCCGCCGCTGCCGCGGACCACACGGTCACCCTGGTCAACCGCTCCGGGCAGACGATCTGGCTCGGCAGCGGCGTGAACGCCGACGGCTCGGTGAACTTCACCGGCCTGCCGGTGCTGGCGGACGGGCAGTCGGCGACGGTCACCATCCCGGAGTCGAGCGCGCCGAACCACTGGCGTGGCAAGTTCTTCGCGCGGCAGGGCTGCACCGGCACCCCGGGCAGCACGTTCCGCTGCAGGGTCGGCGACTGCGGGCCGTTCCCCGACCGCTGCGCGACCGGTGAGCAGCCGGCGAGCCTGGCGGAGTTCAACTTCGACACCAGGGACGCGCTGGCGCCCTGGTACAACGTGAGCTACGTCAACGCGTTCTCGCTGCCCATCACCATCGAGCCGCGCGACGCGTCGGCGCCACCGCCGGAGTGCGAGGCGATGGGGTGCTCGCAGAACCTGCTGCCGTTCTGCCCGCCGGAGAACCTGAGCCGCTGGGACGACGGCACGCCGATGCTGTGCACCAACCCCAACCGGGACGCCAGGACGCCCTACAGCGACGCGCTCTCGTCCCGGTGCCCGAAGGCGTACGCCTGGTCGAAGCAGGATGCCGAGCAGGGCAACCAGGTCGTGCGCCAGTGCCGCCAGTGCAGCGGTTTCACCGTCACCTTCCACAGTGGACGGTAGGGCAACTCGGGCAGCTCACGGTGGTAGATAGGGCAGGAAGCCACCGGCGTCCTGCACCGTCCGGCACAATCACGGAACGTGACTAGGCGGCTGCGGAGGGATGTACCCACCGTGGCCGCCGCCCGTGCCACGCGACCGGACGGGCACCTCTGTCCCGCGGACCACGCCATCCAGCTGGCCCACCGCGGCACGCACCGGGTGGAGGCGGTCCAACTCGCCGAGCACGCGGTGTCCGGCGGCGACTGCGTGACGACCCTGAGGTGCGTCCGCCACGCCGTGCTGACGCTGGTGTACGCGGGAGACCTCCTGTCGGCCGACACGCACTGCACCGCGGCACTGACCCGGCAGGAGTGGCGTGACGACGCCCCCGCTCGGCAGGCGTTCACGTTGCTGCGGGCGCGCATCCGGTACCTGACCGGCGACTGCGCCGGCGCGCGGGAGGCGATCTCCGGGCTGCTGCGCGCACCACTGCGCCCCGACCTGCGCCGCCTCGCGGTGGCGTGGCTGGCCGAGGTGCTGGTCCAGTGCGACGACCTCGGCGGCGCGGAGACCCTCCTCGCCGACCACGACCTGCTCGAGCCGGTCGGCACGCAGGTGCCGGACCGGGCCGCGGTGCTCGCCGCCCGCGCGGCGGTCCACCTGGCCGCCGACCGGTTCGAGGCGGCCGTGGACGAGTACCTGGCGTGCGGCAGGCAGCTGTCCGAGTCCCGGATCGTGAACCCCGCGGTGGTCCCGTGGCGTTCCCGCGCGGCACTGGCCGCACTCGCGACCCAGCGCGCCGACCTGGCCGCCGCGCTGGCGCAGGACGAGCTCACCGCCGCCCGCAGGTGGGGCTCGCCAGCCTCGGTCGGCGCCGCCCTGCACGCGGTGGCGCTCACCGAGACCGACGACCGCGGCGCCGACCTGCTGACGGACGCGGTGCGGCTGCTGGACGCCGCCCGTACCCGCAACGAGCAGATCTGGGCGCTGTACGACCTGGGGCTGGTGCTGCGCAGGCGCCACGACCACGGCGCGGCCCGGGTCCGGCTGCGGCTGGCGCACCGGTTGGCCGAGCGGGGCGGCAACGCGCGCTGGTCGCGACGAACCCGGTCGGCACTGGACATCCTGCTGGGACCGGACGGCAACGTGGCGCTCACCAGACAGGAAGCCAAGATCGCACGCCTGGCCGCCGCCGGCCGCACCAACAAACAGATCGCGGCGACCCTGTCCCTGACCATCCGGACGGTCGAGTTCCACCTGTCCGGCGCGTACCGCAAGCTGGGCATCTCCGGACGCCGCGAGCTCCCCGCGGTGCTGGCGACCCTGAACTGATCCCGGGTGCCACGCGACACTCGGCGTCCCGGGCCGCTCGGCCGGCTCGTTCACGAGGTGGCGGTGGGATCGCTGATCCTGCCGAGGAACAGGGGTGCGCCGGTCGCGGTGTCGGTGATGACGAAGAGGAAGGGGCGGTCGACGGTGACCGTGTACGTCAGCGGCGCGGAGACGGCCTGCTCGTCGACGCCCGTAGCGGCGGCCGCTTCGGTGCCCTGCTCGTCGACCCGCACGAAGGTCTTGTGCTGCACGGAGTCGATGTAGAGGTCGTCGTCGTCGGTGACGCCGCTGAAGTCGGCGGCGTCGGTGAACGCGACGGGCATTCCGGCGGCTGCCAGGGTTTCGGTGAGGTCCATGGCGGACCGGGCGGTGAACCGGGGCATCGCGAGGGTGACGAGCGCCGGCCGGACCTCGCCGAGGAGGGCGGCGATTCCCTTGCCGCGCAGGGCGTCCACGGTCGCGGGCACGATCACCGTGAAGGCCAGCTCGCCGCCCTTGTAGGGCAGGGTGACCACCTGGTAGCCGGGGCCCTCGGCGTAGCCGACCTTGGCCTGCTCGTCCTGGTCGTTGTGCATCATCGGCACGGTCACCGTCGACCCGTCGGCGCGGGTGAAGGGCGCGTCGGCGGTCCTGTCACGGGGGAACTCCCGCGCCCAGTCGGCTTTCAGGTGCAGCGCGTTGGTCAGCACCCGCTGCCAGGATCCGTCAGTGCTGCTCGCGCAGCCTGACGTCAGTTCTGGTCGTCGTGTCGTGCCTGGGCGGCCAGGATGGTGTAGCCGTGGTCGGCCACCCAGCGCATGAGCTGGCGTAGTGGTTTGGCGGCGCTGTGGCCCAAGCTGGTGAGCGCGTAGCTGACCCGCGGCGGGATCGTCGGCTCGACCGTGCGCTCGACCAGTCCGTCACCGGCGAGTAGGCGCAGCTTCTCCGACAGCACCTTCTCGCTGATCCCGCCGATCTGGTCACGCAGTTCGTAGAACCGCAACGGACCTTCCGCCAGCTTGACCAGGACCAGCGGCGCCCAACGGCCGGTGAGGTGGTCGAAGATGATCCGGCCCGGGCATTCGATGTGGAACAGCTCACTGTGCCTGTTGCGCGGCAGCCGTTTGGCCTCGACATTTTCGCCCATGTTTGGAGCTTACACAAAGGTAAGTCCTTACCTGAAGTAAGCCCGATGGCTAGCGTCAGGGCTCCACGGCGAACAAGGAGGAACTGATGACGAACACAGTGGCACTGGTCAGCGGAGCGAGCCGCGGTATCGGAGCGGCGATCGCACGCAGCCTGGCGCGGCGCGCGCACCACGTGATCGTGAACTACCGGCACAACGCTGACGCGGCCAAGCAGGTGGTCGCCGACATCGAGGCGGCGGGCGGCACCGCCGCGGCCGAACAGGCCGACGTGTGTGACGACGCGCAGGTGGCCGCCCTGGTCGACCGGGTGCGCGCCGAGCACGGGCGCGTGGATGTGCTGGTGTGCAACGCGAACACGGTCCAGCCGCCGTTCGAGCCGCTCGCTTCGCTGCCGTGGGAGGCGTTCGTCGGCAAGGTGGTCGGCGAACTCGCCGGTTCCTACCACCTGACCCAGCGCGTCCTCCCGATCATGCGCGAACGGCGTGCCGGACGGATCATCTACATCTCCAGCACCGTCGCCGACATGGTCGGCATCATCGCCGCGCACTCCACCGCGAAGGCAGCGCTGAACACGTTCAGCCGGCATGTCGCCGCGGCTGCCGGGCAGTACGGCGTCACCGTCAACACCGTCGCGCTCGGCGCGGTGAACACCGATGCCACGGCGGGTGTTCTCGACGACGACAGACGTGCGTCCTTCGCGCAACGGTCGGTGCACGGCCGAGTCCTCGAGCCCGAGGACATCGGTGCCGCGATCTCGCTCCTTGCCGACGGCGGCTTCGGCTCGGTCACCGGCCAGGTGATCCGCCTCGACGCCGGGTTCGACGTGCTGAACCAGCAACTGGCCGGGTTCTGACCAGTCATGCCCTAAATGGAGACGTGGTACTCTCACTTGTACCGCGGTCAAGATCGCCGCCGAGGCAGCGGTCGTACTGAAGGGTGGTGAGCGGATCCATGCGGTCGGACGCGGTGCGCAACCGGGAGCGGATCCTGGACGCCGCCTCTCGGTGCTTCAGCCGTGAGGCGGAATGTGGGATGGCCGCCATCGCGAAAGAAGCAGGGGTCGGCTCGGCGACCATGTTCCGGCATTTCCCCGCGCGGCAGGACCTGGTCGAGGCCGTGCTCCTGCGTTGCCTGGCGGAATCCGAGGACGCGGTCGAGGCGGCGCGGGCTTCGGCCGACCCGATGGCGGGCCTCACGGCGTTGCTGACTCATTTCGTCCGGTCACTGGTGCGGGACAGGAACCTGTACCGGGTCGCCGGCCAGCACCTGATGGACCGGCGGGAAATCCAGGACCGGCGTGCCGCGGTACTCGAGAAAAGCGCGACGGTGCTACGACGTTGTCAGGAAGACGGACGAGTCGAGCCCGACGTGCGGATCACCGACCTGCTGACCCTCACGGAGGGAATCGCCGCGGCCGCCGGTGAACAGGACTGGGCGCGGCCGCTGGCCCTCGTTCTGCGCGGCATTTCCACTTATCGTTGACACCGAAGGAAACCTGACTTGACGAACACCCAGGAGTCGGCTGCCGTCTGCCACGATATGGTTCTTCCTTATCTGGCCGGAATCACCGACACACTGCTCGCTCCCCTCGACTCCCTGCCGGACGGGGCGCACGTCCTCGACCTCGCCTGTGCCACGGGGGAACCGAGCCTGTCGCTGGCTCGCCGCCGGCCCGGGCTCCGGATCAGCGGAATCGACGTCGATCCGGTACTGCTCGACGCTGCCCGCGCCAAGGCCACCCGAGACGGTCTGACGGTCGATTTCCAGCCGATGTCCATGGCCGATCTCGAGTTCGCCGAGGGCAGTGTCGACGGCCTGGTTTCCCGGATGGGTCTGCTCCTGGCGGCGACGGCTCCGTTCGACGTCGCGGCGCGCGAAGCCGCCCGTGTCGTGCGTCGCGGCGGGATCCTGAGCATCGCGACGTGGACCGACCTGGTCGCCAGCCCCTACACGCGCATCGGGCTTCCGGTGCTGCGCCAGGTCCTCCCCGAGGGCACCGTTCCCCCGTTCGAGGACCTTTTCGCCGAGTCCGCCCGGCCGGGTGCGCTGGAACAGTACCTCGCCGGCGCGGGCTTCACCGACCTCCAGGGCTCCTGGCTCTCCTGGGACACCGAATGCCCCGACTTCGAGACGTGGTGGCGGTTCGACACCGGCGCCGGCCCGCTCCAACCGTTCTACGCGGCCCTCGACGAGCGCCAGCACGCCATGGCCCGCGAGGCGATGGCCGACGCGCTCGGCGAGTACCGGACTTCCTCCGGTAGCTACCTGCTGCCGGCGACCTGTCGCATGATCACGGGCCGCCGGTAATGCCCGTTCGAGGGTGAACGCAGTGCGGCCACCGTCGGTAAAGCGCGGTGGATCAGTGGGCGGCGGCCAGGTTGGCCTCGGTGTCGCCGACGCCCCGCCGGCGAAGCCCGTCGGCGAGTGCGGCCGACTGGCCGAGCGCCGCCGGGCTCACTCCTTGGGGACCAGGCGCAGCGAGATGGAGTTGATGCAGTAGCGCTGGTCGGTGGGCGTGCCGTACCCCTCGCCCTCGAAGACGTGGCCGAGGTGGGAGTGGCAGTTGGCGCACAGGACCTCGGTGCGGACCATCCCGAGTGACCGGTCGTCGCGGAGGATGACCGACTCGCCGGCCAGGGGGCTCCAGAAGCTGGGCCAACCGCAGTGCGAGTCGAACTTGGTGTCACTTCGGAAGAGTTCCGCGCCGCACGCGCGGCACGCGTAGACGCCCTCGGTCCTGGTGTCGGTGTACTCGCCGGTCCACGGCCGCTCGGTGCCGGCCTGCCGCAGCACCGCGTACTCCTCGGGCGCCAGCTGCTGGCGCCACTCCTGCTCGGACTTCACCACGTGCGGCGACTGGTCGGTTTCCATGCCGTCCAAACTACGCGTTCAGCGCGTGAAGGTGTTCACCACGAAGACCAGGGCGTCCCACGCGGTGATCACGACGCCGAGCAGGATCAGGACGGCCAGGATCCCGGCCATGAGCTTGCGGTGGCCACCCAGCCGGTTGGCCGAGTCGGCGAAGTCGCTCATGTCCGACAGGTAGCCCTCGACCGTGTAGCTGGGCCGCACGCGGTGCTGGCGCTCCAGGTGCGCGCGGAACGCCTGCGTCTCGGGGTCGTCGGGGTCGAGGCCGATCAGCTCGTCGTCGAGCGGGCGTGAGGAGTCCGGTTCATCGGGATAGGACGACGCGGTCGCCATGGCAACACCGTAACCCCTCTACGGGGCCTTGTCGCCGAGGCGGCGTTCCTCCCCCGGCTCCGTCGCGTCGGCCCGGAGGTGCACGAACGACGTGAAGCCCCACTCCTCGAGCCGGCCGAGCTGGGCGCCGAACTTGCCCGAACGCCGCACCGGCGACACCGGCCGGCCGTCGGCCCGCAGCGACCGGGCCACCTCGAGCACGGTGGTCACCGGCGTGTCGGACTCGTACAGCACGGCCACGGCCTCCCGCCCCGGCGCGGTGGCCAGCAGGTCCACGATCCGCTCGAACCCGATCGAGAACCCGCACGCCGGCACGTCCGTGCCCAGGAACCGGCCGATGAGCTTGTCGTACCGGCCGCCGCCCGCCACCGAGCCGCCGGACGCGGGGTGCGTGACCTCGAAGATCTGTCCCGTGTAGTACCCCATGCCGCGCACGAGCGTCGGGTCGAACTCCCAGGTCAGGCCGGCTGGCAGCGCGTCGGCCGTGGTGGACAGGTCCGACAGCACCTCGTCGCCCAGGTTGGGCAGCGCGCTCGCCAGCCGGTCGGCCAGCTTGGCGGCGTCGAGGTTCTCGAGGCCGCCGATCGTCTCGGCGAGCCGGTCGATGACGGGTGCCTCGAGGCCGACGCGCTCCGCCAGCTCCGACCGCACCCCGTCCCAGCCGATCTTGTCCAGCTTGTCCAGCGCGATGAACAGGCGGTCCCAGGACTGCGCCGGCGCCCCGGAGTGCTCCGCCACCGCGGACAGGAACCGGCGGTCCGACACCCGCACGGTCGTGCCCTCGATGCCGGCGGCGGCCAGCGCGGCGGACGTCGCCTCGATCAGCTCCACCTCGGCCAGCACGCTCGCCTCGCCGAGGATGTCGATGTCGCACTGGTTGAACTGCCGGTACCGGCCCCGCGCCGGCCGCTCGGCCCGCCAGACCGGCCCGAACTGGAACGACCGGAACGGCTGGGGGAGCGACGCGCGGTGGGCGCCGTAGAACCGGGACAGCGGCACGGTCAGGTCGAAGCGCAGCCCCAGGTCGACGAGGTCGGCGAGCGGCGTGTCGGCGGCGACGGCCGGCTCCAGGCCGCGGCGCAGCACCTCGTAGATCAGCTTCTGGTTCTCGCCGCCGTCACGGCCCCGCAGGCGCTCGATGTTCTCCAGGGCCGGGGTCTCGATGCGCTGGTAGCCGTAGCGCCGGTAGACCTCCGTGATCCGCGCCAGGACATGGTCACGCACGGCGACGGCCGAGGGCAGCAGATCACGGGTTCCCCTCGCGGGGGTCAGGTCCATCTTCACCCCTGTAACGCTACTTGGCCTGGTCCAGCGCATTAGGCTGGCCCGGTGGCCGATGCGATGGAGTTCGAGGTAGAGGGGCACGCGGTCCGGGTGTCGAGCCCCGACAAGCCGTACTTCCCGGAGCTGGGCATCACCAAGTCCGACGTCGTCCGGTACTTCCTGTCGGTGGGCGACGGCATCCTGGGCGCGCTGCGTGACCGCCCCACGACCCTCGAACGCTGGCCGGGTGGGGTGTTCGAGGGTGCGAAGCTGTCCACCCGCGCCGACAACCGCGGTGACGCGTTCTACCAGAAGCGCGTGCCCAAGGGCGCCCCCTCGTTCGTCGAGACCGCGCGCATCACGTTCCCCAGCGGCCGCCCCGCCGACGAGGTCTGCCCGACCTCGCTCGCGGTGGTCGCGTGGGCGGTCAACCTGGGGACGCTGACGTTCCACCCGTGGCCGGTCCGCCGGCCGGAGGTCGACCACCCCGACCAGCTGCGCATCGACCTGGACCCGCAGCCGGGCACGGACTTCCACGACGCCGCGCGGGTCGGTCTCGTGCTGCGCGACCTGCTCGCCGAGCTGGGCATGGAGGGCTTCCCGAAGACCTCGGGCGGGCGCGGCCTGCACGTGTACGTGCCGATCGAGCCGCGCTGGACGTTCGTCGAGGCCAGGCGGGCGGTGATCGCGCTCGGCCGGGAGCTGGCCCGCCGGCGCCCGGACGAGGTGACGATGAGCTGGTGGAAGGAGGAGCGCGGCGAGCGGATCTTCATCGACTTCAACCAGATGGCCCGCGACCGCACGATCGCCTGCGCCTACTCGATCCGCCCCACCCCCCGCGCCCAGGTCTCGACCCCACTGACCTGGGACGAGGTGACCGACGCCGACCCGGCCGACTTCACCGTGCTGACCATGCCGTCCCGTTTCGCCGAGGTGGGCGACCTCCACGCGGCGGTCGCGACGACGGCGTTCTCCCTGGAGCCCCTGCTGGACCTGGTCAAACGCGACGAGGAGAACGGCGAGAGCGACCTGCCGTACCCGCCGGAGTACCCGAAGATGGCCGGCGAGCCGAAGCGCGTGCAGCCGTCCCGGGCCCGCAATGACTGAGCCGACGTTCATGCTCGTCCACGGGTCCGGCTCGAGCGGCCGAGGCTGGGTGAACGTACAGCGTGAGCTGGGGTTACGCGGCCACCGCTCGGTCGCGGTCGACCTGCCGGGCCGGGGCGCGGGCTTCACGGTCGCCTACTTCGAACAGGACCTGGCGGCGTTCGCCGGCCAGCCGTCGCCGGTCAGGGACGTGACCGCGGCACAGACCTGAAAGGCGCGTTGGAGGCGTGCCCGGCGCTCTGAAGGCGCGTTGGAGGCGTGCCCGATGCCCTGAAAGGCGCGTTGGAGGCGTGCCCGGCGCTCTGAAGGGCGCGTTGGAGGCGTGCCCGATGCCCTGAAAGGCGCGTTGGAGGCGTGCCCGGCGCTCTGAAGGGCGCGTTGGAGGCGTGCCCGATGCCCTGAAAGGCGCGTTGGAGGCGTGCCCGGCGCCCTGAAGGCGCGTTGGAGGCGTGCCCGATGCCCTGAAAGGCGCGTTGGAGGCGTGCCCGGCGCCCTGAAGGCGCGTTCGAGACGTGCCCGGCGCCCTGAAAGGCGCGTTCGAGACATCGGCGCTGTCCTGAACGGCGCGTTCGGGACGCTCAACGTCCCGAACGCGCCTTTCATGGCACGGTCGGTGTCCTGATCGCGCCTTTCAGGGCACGGCCAGCGTCCTGAAAGCGCCTTTCAGGGCACCGACCGGGCAGGCGCGGGTGATCAGCCGACCTTCTGCCACGGTTGACAGCCGGCCGTCTCGACCAGTTCGTCGACCCGGATGGTCAGGGTGCCCGGGCCGGTGATCACGCCGTTGTCGATGAGGCCGCCCGCCGTGTCCGTCCTGGTCCAGTAGCAGCCGCCGGCGTTGGTGCCGCTCGGCCCCGTGGTCTGGTAGATCCCCGGCTCGACCTCCGGCCCCACCCGGTGCAGGCCGTCCAGCAGGGTCCTCGCCGGGTTGGCGGGCGGGGGCGTCACGGTGACCGTGACGTTCACCGTCGTGGTCTGGAACTGGGTGGCGGTGACCGTGATCCGGGTGGGGAGCGTGTCACCCGCCCGTTCGGAGCTGGCCGCCGTGCCCACCACCGCCGCGACGGCCGTGATGGCCACCCCGGCCACGGTCAGCACCACCCACGGCCACAGGGGCCAGCGGGGCTGAGACGTCGGCACGTGCCGCTCCCTTCGGCGAATGCACTTGCTTCGTCATGATTGTTGAAACCGTTACGCCTTCGCGACATCCAATGCGGTGAACATGTGCTGGTTCTCATGTTTCGAGCGCACTCCGACTGTCGCGGTTGATTTCGGCCGGATCGCAAGGAAACATCGACAGGACGGGCACGGAAAGGAGGTCGTGGTGACGCAGCAGTACGTCGTGCGCTATGTGGGTGGACCACTCGACGGGCGTGTCGACACCCTCCCCGAGCTGCCGGAACAGCCCAAGGACACCGTGACCCACGTGCACCTGCACGAGGGCCCGAAGATCGTGCACCACTACGACCTCTGCTACGCGGTCGAGTACGGCTGTGAGTACCGGGTCCGGGAGACCGACTAGCGCCGTATCTCCAGCGTGGCCAGCACCGGCCGGTGGTCGGAGGCGAGCGTCTCCGGCACGGTCGCCGCGCGCGCTCGGACCCCGCTCGAGAACGTCACGTAGTCGATTCGTTTCTCCGGCACGTCGGCGGGATACGTCAGCCCCGTCGGCGCCGCGGTCAACCGGTCCCACAACGGGGCCAGCTCCGGCGCGTCCGGGGCCGCGTTGAAGTCCCCGAGCAGCAGGGTCGGGCCGGGCGACATGATCCGCAGCATGTCCGCGACCTGCGCCGCGCGGACCGCCGGGTCCGGCCGGTAGTCGAGGTGCGTGGCATACACGTGTATTGCCACGCCTTTCGCGACGACCACGGCCTCCGCGAACCCGGGTGCCGGCTTCGGCACCGGGTTCTGTTCCACTGTGGACAGTCGGGTGATCTCGTGGTTCTCCGTGTGCGGCATGGGAAGCCGGCTCAGGATCGCGACGCCGTACTGGCGGCGTGGCGCGCCCGGCGTGAGCGGGTCGAGGTCGTAGATCGGCGCGAAGAACACCCGCATCCGCAGCCGGCAGGCGAGTTCGCGGGCCTGGTCGCGGAACTCGCTGCGGGCCGCCCAGTGGACGTCGACCTCCTGCAGTGCCACCACGTCCGCGCGGGTGGCCCGGATCGCGCCGGCGGTCCGGTCGAGGTCGAGCACGCCGTCCGAACCGATGCCGGTGTGGATGTTGTAGCTCAGCACCCGCAACGACACCGGCGCCGGTCTCGCCGCCGCCGACGCGGGCACGGCGACAAGGAACGACAGCGTGACAAGGACGAGCACCCCGATACGTCGCACGCTTGACATTGTGCCGTGTTGAACTGCCTCGCTCCGCTCGGCGGTTCGCGGGCCTGTACCCGGCGTCTTCTCTCCTGCGCGCGGAGGCCCCTGGGCTCGTTCCTCGCACAGGAGCCTCCGTGCTCGTCAGTCCAGACGCCGGCGGCCCGCTCAATCAGGGCGGGCAGACGGTGCCGTTGCGGGGCACCTTCGCCTCCGTCAGGAACGCCGTTACCGCCTGCGTCGCGCACGGGGACACGCCCACCGCGCCGTGACCGGCGCCCTGCCAGGACACGAGCACGCCCGAGTCCAGCTGCTGCGCGGCCCGTTCGGTGCCCTCCATCGGTGTGATCGCGTCGTTCGCGGTGGCGAGCACGAGGATCGGCGGCGCGCCGCGGCCGGTCGGGGTCGGCAGCGGGTGGTCGGGGATGGTCCACGGCGCGCAGTACGCGAGTCGCTGGGCGGTGATCGGGCCGAAGAGCGGGTACTGCCGCTGCCACTCGGTCGCGGCGGTCTTCACCTGCTCGGGTGACAGTCGCGTGCGCATGTCGTTACAGGTCACGACCAGCGTGCCGTCGAGGGAGGGCGCCTGGACCTGGCTGCCCACGACGTACGGGGTGAGCAGCGTGCGGAGCCCGCCGCCGTCGCCGTTCCTGGCGGCCGCGAGCGCGCTGGCCAGCGCCGGCCAGCTCGACCGGTCGGCCAGCCCGATCAGCACCGCGCGCTGGACCGCGCCGGCCGTGATGTCCAGCGTGGGACCGTCGACCGGGGTGGTCCGCAGCTGGCCGAGCAGCTCGAGGAACGCCCGCTCCGGCTCGGCCCCGAGCGGGCAGCCGCGCTGCACGCAGTCGGCGGCGAACGCGTCCCACGCGGCCTCCCCGCCCTTGGCGACGCCCTCGTACGCGAGCTGGGCGTCGGGTGTCGGGTCGGGCACGCCGTCGAGCACGAGCCGCCCCACCCGGTCGGGGTACCGGTCGGCGTACATGCTCACCACGCGTGACCCCTCGCCGTGCCCGATCGCGTTGAGCCGGTCGACGCCGAGCGCGGAACGCAGCGCGTCGAGGTCGGCCGCGGTGCGCCAGGTGTCGAAGGCCGGCAGCTCGCTCTCCAGCTTGATCGAGCACTGCTGGCCGGCGGTCTGCGCGGCCCGGAACCAGCCGTCCACGTCGATGGCCGCGGGGTCCGCCTCGACCATGGCCCGCCGGACCTCCGGCGGCACACAGTTGGCGGCCGTCGAGTTGCCGGTCCCGCGCCGGTCCATCCCGACGATCTGGAACTTCTTGAAGAACTCCGGCGGCAGCGACGCCGCGAGCCGGGCCGCGTAGACGGTGCCCGGCAACCCGTCGACGTCGTTCACGACCGCGATCGGCACCGGCCCCTCGCCGGCGCGGACGAGCTGGATGCGGATCGTGCCGCGGTCGGGCGAGTACGGGGAGTCGAGAACCCCGTTGATCTTGCCGCACTTGACGGGCAGCCAGCCGGGGAGCTTCTGCGCGGCGAGGTTGGCCTGCATCTCGCCGGTGCAGGTCCGCCACGGGATCCCGGAGTCCGCGTCCTCGAGCGGCGGCAGCTCGTTGGGCGCGACGGTGTGCGAGGTGGACCCGGCCGCGCCGTCGTTGGTGACGATCTCCGGCCGGCTGGACGGGCCCACCGTGCACGCGGACAGGACCCCCACCATGGCGACCAGCATGGCCACACGTTCTCGCCAGGCCGTCACCGCGAGGGTCCCTCCGTCCATCCGACTGCTGATCAGCCTCGCACGCGTGAGGTGAGGAGACGGTTAGCGCGCCCGCCAGGCACTCACGCCGATCCACGCGCACCCGACCGCCATCAGCACGCCGTGCGCGGTCCGCACGTCGGCCGGGGTGTAGAACTGCGGGAAGAACAGCACGAACCCGGCGGCGAGCGGGACGCCGCTCCACCTGGGCAGCCGCGACCGCCAGATCGCCAGCGCCGTCAGCACACCGGCGACGGCGAGCAGCAGCAGACCGAGCACGAACGTGGTGGCTGCGGCCGGGTGCAGCCGGAACTGCTCGGCCAGCTCCATCAGCGACCGGTCGTGGTCCGCCAGCGCCCGCCGCGCGACGACGTGCAGCGCGAAGTCCTCCGCGCCGTAGTAGGGCAGGGTCAGGCCGGCGCCGACCCAGGCACTCACCAGCGCGGCCCGGGCGGTTCGCGTGGCGCCGAGGGTGTCGAGCAGGGTGTACAGCCCGAGCGGGACGAGGATGAACCCGATCATCGCGAACAGGTGCGAGGCGACCCAGGCCGGGGAGGCCACCGCCTCCGCGCTGTCGCCGACCGGCCGCACCGCCGGATAGAGCAGGAACATCAGCCCGGCCGCGCCGAAGGCGAGGGCCGGGCGTCTCGTGGTCGGGAGAGGTGTGGTCGCTGGTGACAGCGTGTCGAGTGCCATGCCGGAAGTCTTGGTCGAGGGGGCGCCCGCCAGTAGATATCGTTGTCGCCAGTCAGCGATGACAAATGTCATCACCAGCCCGTGAGGTCCGGACTGAACGAGCAGCACCCGATCCGCTTCCTCGGCCTCGCCACCGCGGGCGTGCTCACGGGCAGCGCCGGCCTGGTGACCGTCGGTGTGCTGCGCATCGCCTACGAGGACCCGTCCCGGATCGTCGTCGCGGCCGTCGCGACGATGCTCTACCTGCCGGTTCACCTCTGGCACACCTACCACGCCGCCCACGGCCGGCGTCCCCGCGGCACGGCCTGGAGCCTCGCGGCCATGGCGGTGGTGATCGTCGCGGTGCTGCCGGTCGTCGGCGTGCAGTGGCTCGGGGCGCTGTACCCGTTGGCCGCGTCGGTGCTGCTGGTACTGCGCCCGCCGTGGTCGGTCGTGACGTTCTGCGTGCTGCTCGCCGTGCCGGTACCGGCGACGTTCGCGTTCGGGGAGCCGTCGTGGGCGCCGTACTTCACGGCCGGTGTCGCGCTCACGGGCCTGGTCCTGGCCGTTCCGGTGTGGTTGATCGCGGCCACGCGGGAGCTCGGGTCGGCCCGGGAACGCCTGGCCGCCGAAGCCGTGGTCCGCGAACGCGTCCGCGTGGAGGCCGACCTACACGAAACCCTCGGCGTCGCACTGGAGTCCATAGCGGACACGGGCGACCGCGCCGCCGACCTGATCACCCGGGCGCCGGACCGGGCCACCGGACCGCTCGGCGAGATCGTCACGGCCGCCAGGACGACGCTGTCGGCCGCGCGCCGGCTGAACGCACGCTGGCACCAGTCGCCGGCACGCGCCGAACTGGACACCGCGGTGGCGCTGTTGCGTGCCGCGGGCATCGACGCCGAGCTGCGGGGATCGCCCCGCGGCGTGCCCGACACGCAGCTGGCCGCCCTACACGATCAGGTGGCACGGCTACTGCAGGACGGCGCGGTCCGACGATGCGTGGTGGACGTCGGCCCAGGCGGTGTGCGGGTGGTGACGGCATGAGGCTCACCGCGCGGCAGGCCACCTGGTTGTTGGTCGCCCTCCACGTGCCCATCGTCGCCGTTCCTGTGTTGTTCACCGGGCTTGGCGTGATGGGGTTGCCTGGCCGGGACCCGATCGTCGGCGTGGTGTTCGGGCTCGCCATCGGCGCGTCGCAGGTGCGGCACAGCCTCGCCGCGGCGCGGAACATGCGCCCGCGTGGCTGGGGGTGGACGCTGCTCCTCCTGTTCGTCCTCGTCTACCTCCCGCTCGGGCCGTTCGGCTGGTGGGAGGTCTGGGAGGGCGCGCAGTTCTGCGCCATCGCCTCCACCCTGATGCTGCTGCGGGGCCGCACGCGGGCCGCCGTGTTCGGCGTGACCGTCCTCGTGCTCGTCGGGGGCGAGCTGGTGATGTCGCGGCTCGGGTCGGTCTTCGACGCCGCCTTCTCGATCCTGTACGGCGTGTTCGCGGTGGTGCCGCCGGTGATCCTGTACCTTGCCGCTCGGCTGGTCCACGTGCTGACCGAGGTGGCCGCCACCCGCGCCGAGCTGGCCGAGACCGCCGCCGGCCGCGAACGGCTGCGGCTCTCCCGCGACCTGCACGACCTCTTCGGCCAGAGCCTGTCCGCCATCTCCCTCAAGGGGGACCTCGCCGTGCGCCTGCTGCCGGCCGACCCCGACGCGGCCCGCGACGAGGTCACCGGCCTCACCCGGCTCGCCCGCGACACGCTGGCCCGGATGCGGGCGATCACCCGCGACGAGCACGTCGTCTCGCTCCAGGCCGAAGTGGACGGTGCGCTGACACTGCTCGACACGGCCGGCGTCCACACGACCCTCGACCTGGGCACGGTTTCCCCCGCCGCGGAAGGGGTCTTCGCGTGGGCGGTGCGGGAGGGCGTGGCGAACGTCCTGCGCCACAGCGCCGCGCAGACCTGCGTCATCACCGTGACCCCGACCCGGTTGGAGATCGTCAACGACCGGGCCCGGCCGGGCGCGGGCGGCAAGGGCATCGACGGCATCACCGCCAGGGCCGAGGCGCTGGGCGGAACGGTGACGGCCACCGCGCACGGCGACGAGTTCCGGCTGGTCGTCGAGGTCCCCGAGGAGGTGGCGGGATGATCAGGGTGCTGATCGCCGAGGACATGCACCTGATCCGCCGGGCGCTGGCCACCATGCTGCGCCTGGAGGAGGACATGGCGGTGGTCGCCGAGCTGGACCGGGGCGACCAGGTCGTCGAGACGGCGCTGCGGACCAAACCGGACGTCGCGGTCCTCGACATCGACCTGCCCGGCATGGACGGCCTGACCGCCGCCGGCGAGCTCCACGAGAAGCTGCCCGGCTGCCGGACGCTCGTGCTGACCGGTCTCACCCAGCCGGGCCACCTGCTCCGCGCGCTCAAGGTCCACGTCCGCGGCTTCATCGGCAAGGACGCCCAGGGCGACGCGCTGGTCGACGGCGTCCGCCGGGTCGCCGCGGGGGAGCGCGTGATCGACCCGGAGCTCGTCGCCGCCGCCATCGAGACCGGCAGCAGCCCGCTCACCACCCGGGAGGCCGACGTCCTACGCGCCGCCGAGTCCGGCATCACCACCGAGGAGATCGCCACCCACCTGTCCCTGTCCCCGGCGACCGTCCGCAACTACCTGTCCAACGCCATCAGCAAGATCGGCGCCCGCAACCGCCTGGACGCCATCCGCATAGCCCACCAAGCCGGCTGGCTCTAACCCGCGTGTCCAACGCTCCCACCCCGCGTGTCCAACGTTCCCAACCCGCGTGTCCAACGTTCCGGACCCGCGAGTTCAACGTTCCGGACCCGCGAGTTCAACGTTCCGGACCCGCGAGTTCAACAAACACGGCCCGTCCACTTTTGTCGAACTCACCGGCCACGAGCGTTGGACACGCGGGTTCTGGGCGTTGGACACGCGGGGGTTAGGCGCAATGCCGGTCGGTTAGGTTGTGGTGGGGCCGGTAGCCTGCAGGTTGTGGATCTTGAGACGGATGCAGGCTCGGGCGCGAGTTTGGCTGATCAGGCCGCTATTGGTGTGCTGACTCGGACGTTTCCGGTCGCGTTGGTAGATCGGGTCAT
>Ga0081539_10000196_pt1 | contig 140882 bp, 134 predicted proteins | sample TabmetS4T2R2_FD_71023 | JGI IMG/M metagenome (GOLD analysis project Ga0081539, IMG submission 71023) | Tabebuia heterophylla rhizosphere microbial communities from the University of Puerto Rico - S4T2R2 | ecosystem: Host-associated > Plants > Roots > Rhizosphere ... | reverse complement strand
TGCCCGTGTGCCACATGGCGAGCTTGCCGTCGGAGAACAGCTTCGAGTCGAAGTCCGGCGTGCCGGCGCCGTCCGCCTCGGTCGGCATCGTGGTGCCGTTCTTGCCGATCAGCCAGTTGGCCGCCCTGAGGCCCTCCGGCGAGTCGAACGTGGCACTCGTGCCGTCGTCGCTGAGGAACTCGCCGCCGGTCTGCGCCAGCGCCTTGTAGAACTCGTTGTAGGTGATCGGCTGGTAGTCGCCCCACACGCCGGCCGCATTGTTGGTGAGCTTCTGCGCGGCGGCCTGCTCGTCGGCCCACGTCCAGTCCGCGGTGGGCGCCGCGACGCCGGCCTGGTCGAACAACGTCTTGTTGTAGAAGAGAACCACGTTGGAGAACGACTCGGGCAGCCCGTACTGCTTGCCGTCGGAGGCGTAGGCGTCCACGAGGGACTGCTCGTAGGCCGAGGAGTCCACACCGGACAGCTCGGCGAGCGAGCCGTTCTTGGCGTAGGTCACGAAGTTCTCGTAGTTCAGCTCGAACGTGTCCGGCGCCGTCCCACCCGCGACCGCGGTCTGCAGCGCGGTGAAGTAGTCGGCGAACGGCTTGGTCTCGACCCGCACGTCGATGTCCGGGTTCTCCTTCTCGAACGCGGCGACGATCGAGTCGAGGTCCTTCTCGTGGCCGTCGTTGGCGGAGAAGTTCAGGTACCGCACGACGGTCCTGCCATCGGCCGAGGTGCCCGGGTCCGTCGCCGAACCCTGTGAGCACGCGGAGAGTGCGAGCGCGAGCACGCCGACGCTGGCGGCCGCGACCTGGAGACGCATGGGGATGGGTCCTTTCACTTGATGCCGGTGTGTGCGATGCCGGCGATGATGTGGCGCTGGGCGAGGAGGTACACCACGGCGATCGGCACGATCGACAGGACCGAGCCGGCCATGACGACGTCCCATTCCGTGGTGAACTGCCCTTGCAGGGTCGAGAGGCCGAGCGGCAGGGTCATGAACTCCGGCGAGCGGATCACGACGAGCGGCCAGAGGAAGCTGTTCCAGCTGGACATGAACGCGAACACGGCGACGGTGGCGAGCGTGGGCCGGATGAGCGGCACCACGATCGTCGTGAAGATCCGCAGGTGGCTCGCGCCGTCGATGGTGGCCGCCTCGTCCAGCTCGGCCGGCACCCCCGCGATCGCCTGCCGCAGCAGGAAGACCCCGAACGCGGACGCGATGCCCGGGGCCAGCAGCGCGAAGAGGGTGTCGTTGAGCTGCAACGTCTTCATCTCGATGAACAGCGGCACGACCAGCACCTGCAACGGGATCATCAGCGTCGCGAGGTAGCCGGCGAACACGACGTTCTTGCCGGGGAAGCTCAACCGCGCGAACGCGTACCCCGCCATGGCCCCGGTGACGAGCTGCAATACCGTGGCCGCGACGGCGATCCCGATCGAGTTGAGCATGATCCGCCACATGGGCACGGCGTCGAGCAGCCGCCGGTAGGCGTCCAGCGTCGGGTCCTCGACCAGCAGCGTCGGCCCGCCCGCCAGGGAGCCCTCCGGCGTGATCGAGGTGATCACCGTCCACAGGAAGGGGAACAGCATGATCACGGCGCCGACGAGGACGGCCGTGTAGGTCAACGCCTTACGCATGGTGCACCCACCGTCGCTGCCCGCGGACCTGGATCACCGTGATGACGAGGATGACGGCGAAGAGCAGCCAGGAGAGCGCGGACGCCTCGCCGGCGCGCCCGTACCGGAAGGTGAGGTCGTAGATCTGGCCGACCACCACCTGGCTGGCGCCACCCGGGCCGCCGCCGGTCATCACGTAGACCTGGTCGAACACCTGGAACCCGTTGATCAGCGAGATGACGACCACGAAGAACGTCGACGGTGTCAGCAGCGGGAGCGTGACGCGCCAGAAGCGCTGCCACGCGCTGGCACCGTCCACAATGGCCGCCTCGTGGAGGTCCCGCGGAATGGCCTGCAGCCCCGCGAGCAGGATGACCATGACGAACCCGAGGTCCTTCCACGCCGACGCGAGGATGACGGACGCGAGCGCCCAGTCGGGGTCGGTCCACCAGCCGGGCTGCCCGAGCCCGACCGCGCCGAGGATCTTGTTGACCAGCCCGTTCGCGGGGTTGAGCAACCACTTCCACACGAGCGCGACGACCACCCAGCTGGTGACGACGGGGAGGAAGTAGGTCGCCCGGAGGAACGCCCTGGCCGGCAGCTTCCGGTTGAGCGCCATGGCGAGGCCCAGCCCGCCGACGTAGACGAGCGGCAGGTAACCGGCCACGTAGAGGAGCGTGTGGAGGAAGACGGTGCCGGTCTGCGGGTTGGTGAGCAGCGAGACGTAGTTGTCCAGCCCCACCCACCGCATGGGCGAGATGAGGTTCCACTCGTGCAGGCTCACCCAGATCGAGGAAACCATCGGCACAAGCGTGAAGAGCACGAGCGGCACCGCACTGGGCAACAAAAAGAAGAGCACCCACCCAAAGCGCTTCCACGCCCCCCGCCCGCCCCGCCCCCGCCGCCCGGGCCGCCTGCCCTGAAGGACCCCTTCGGGACGTTGAACGTCCCGAAGGGGTCCTTCAGGGCGTTTCAGCTGGGCGGTCATGGCGTCTCCAGCCGGGCTCGGACCATTCGGCCCTGGTCACCGCCGGTGCCGGCCGAGTCGAACGGGGAGGCCAGCACCAGCGAGGCGGCGCCCCGCGCCCACTGGTCCTCGCTCCACGGCTCGACGATCACCGGCAGCTCGCGGCAGGCCGGGAGCAGGCAGCCGCGCAGCGCGGGTTCGAAGCCCGGCCGCCAGAACTCCCACGCGTCGACGCCTTCTCCCATCAGCACCACCACCTCCGGATCGAGGGTGTGCACGATCCCCGCCAGCGCCCGGCCGAGCAGCCGCCCGGCCGCCGCGTACACCTCGCGGGCCGCGGCGTCCCCGTCCCGCGCGGCCTTCGGCAGCGAGGACAGCCGGCCACGCGGCCCGACCACCCCCCGCTCCCGGGCCGCCCGCAGCAGACCGGCCGAGCCGATGTGTGCCTCCAGGCACCCCACCGCACCGCAGCCGCACCGCGGACCTTCCGGCGAGAGCGGGATGTGCCCGATCTCCCCGGCCCCACCCGCCGCACCCCGGTAGATCGCGCCGTCGATGACGATCCCGCAGCCGACGCCGCGGCCGATCGTGACCACCAGGTACGACGAGTGCTCACGTCCCACCCCGTACAGCCGTTCCGCCGCCGCCAGGGTGTTCACGTCGTTGTCCACCAGCACCGGGACGCCCAGGCGGTCACGCAACCGCTGTCCCAGCTTCACGTCCCGCCAACCCAGCGTCGGCGCGTCCACGACCCCGGACGCCTGCGTGTCCACCGAACCCGGCACCCCGACGCCCACGCCCAGCACCGAGTCGTCGAGAGCCGTCGCCAGGACGTCCCCGACCGACGACGGGTCGCGTGGGTCGAACGGGTGCACTGTGGACGTTCGCACGGAGCCGTCCAGCTCCACGCTGACCAGCGCGACGTGGTCGGCGGTCACCTTCGCGCCGAGCGCCACCCCGGTCCGCGCCACCAGGCCCAGCAGCCGCGCGGGCCGCCCGCCCGTCGACGGGACCGAGGCCAGCTCCGCCACCAGGCCACGCGCCAGCAGGTCCTTGATCACCTGCGTCACGGTGGCCGGCGACAGCCCCAGCGACCTGGCGATATCGACCCGCGAGGTCGGTCCCTGGGTGCCGAGCAACCCCAGGATCCCCGACGGCACGAGATCGCCGCGCGGAACAGCACTCACCACTGAGCCACCCTTACTTCGGCACTAAAATTAGTCGGAAACTAAGTGACGCCGCAGCGCGTGTCAAGCACCTCCGTTCGGCGGTTGACCCGCCGACACCCGCGAGTTAACTTCGGTGTGACGAACTTATTTAGGTGACCTTAGTAAGGGTGGCCGATGCAGCCGATGCGGGCGGGCAGCAAGGCGTTGATCCGGGAGATCAACGCCGCCCGCGTGCTGGGCGAGCTGCGTGCGCAACCCCTGCAGTCACGCACCGACCTGGCGAAACGCACCGGCCTGAGCCTGCCGACCATCTCCGAGATCGTGGGTGAGCTGGCCGGGAGCGGCATCGTCGAGGAACGGGCCACCGGGCGCTCGACCGGCGGGCGCCGGCCGGTCCTGCTCGCCATCAAGCCGGACGCCGGCTACGTCGTCGGCATCAAGCTCACCGAGACCCGCGTCATCGCCGTCCTCACCGACCTCGAGGCGGCGATCGTCGCGCGGGACACCACCCCCGTGCCGGACACGTCCGTGCCGGCCGTGGTCGACGCCGTCGTCGCGGCCGTGACGCGGCTGCGCACGCGGGCACACGGCCGGCCGGTGCACGGCGTCGGCGTCGGCATGGCCGGCGTGGTCGACCGGGCCAGCGGCGTGGTCCGGCACGCGACCTACTCCGACTGGCACGACGTGGACCTCGCCGGCCTGCTCGCCACCCGGGTCGGCCTGCCGGTCGCGCTGGACAACGACGTGAACACGTTGGTGGCCAACGAGAAGTGGTTCGGCGCCGGCCGTGGCGTCGACGACGTCCTGGTGGTCAGCATCGGTCGCGGCATCGGGCTCGGCCTGGTGCTCGACGGCCGGCTCTACCGCGGCTCGGCGGGCGGCGCCGGCGAGTTCGGCCACACGAAGGTCGCGAGCGGACCGGCCTGCGCGTGTGGTGGCCAGGGCTGCCTGGAGGCCCTGATCGGCGAGCCGGCGCTCGAGGCACAGGCCTGTTCGGTCCTCGGCCGAACGGTGAACCTGGACGAGGCCGCCGAGCTCGCCCGGGACGGGAACCAAGCCCTACAAGAGATCTTCGCGAACGCGGGCCGGCTGCTCGGGACGGCGGTCGGCAACCTGGTGAACCTCCTCAACCCCAAGCTGGTCGTGCTGGCCGGCGAGGGCACGCGGGTCAGCGACCTGTTCCGGGCGGACTTCGACCGGGCCCTGTCGCTGGCGGTGTTCGACGGTCTGCAGCACGGCCTGGAGACCATTGTGGACACGTGGGATGACGAGGCCTGGGCGCAGGGCGCCGCCGGCCTGTTCCTCGGTGAGCTGTTCCAGCCGAAGCTGCGGCCCGACGAGGCCGGGCGCCCGTCGTTGACCGTGCGCTCGGCTGGCTGACGGGACCCGGCGCACCGCCGGGAGAAATGCGAACCATCATGGCGAAACGCTTGCCGTTCCTGGCAGTGGCGGTACTCGTGCTCGGCATCCTCACCGCGCCGGTGGCCTCCGCCGGCGTGCTGTCCGGCGTCTACCACTCCCCCTACGGATTCGACGAGCTGTACGGGACGCAGCCGACCGAACGGGCCCCGCGCGATCCGATGGCGGGCCAGAACGTCGTGCTGAGGACGACCACCTGGCCGGTCTCCCCCGGCCAGACCGTGTGGATCACGTGGACGAAGAACGGCGTCAACCAGACGCCGATCGGCGCCGCGTGGGACTACAACAGCGGCAACAACACCTACTGGACGCTCTCGATGGGCGGCTTCGCCCGCGGCGACCGGATCAGCTACACCGTGCACGCCAATGTGGACGGTACGGGCGAGCTGACCACCGGCCCCTTCGCCTTCGCGGTCACGTCGTGGAGCGGCCCGTCGAACGTCACCGGGTTCGTCAACAACGGCACCTCGGTCGACGTGACCACCGGCGACACCGCGGGCAGCTTCACCCCCAAGATCCGCTTCGCCTTCCCCGCCGCCGACCGGTTCCGCACGCAGATCGCCCCCAGCGGGTCGGGCCTGAACATCACGGGTTCCTCGTCGTACACGGTGACCGACAGCGCGAGCACGCTCACCCTCGCCACCACGGGACTCCAGGTGAAGATCCAGAAGTCGCCGTACCGGGTCTCGGTGTACAAGGCCGACGGGACCACGTTGATCGCGCGGCAGTACGACCCGGCGACGTTCCGCAACGTCGGCTGGGCCAGCGACGGTGCCACCACCGTGACCAGGATCGAGGACCACTGGTACACCCCGTCCGGCGAGCGGTTCGAGGGCTTCGGTGAGCGCTACGACTACCTGGACCAGCGCGGCAAGGACGTGCACAACTACGTCTACAACCAGTACCAGGACCAGGGCGCGAACCACCGCACCTACCTGTCGGTGCCGTTCTACACGAACTCCGCCGGCTACGGCGTCTACCTGCCGAGCACCCGGTACTCGATCTTCAACCTCGGCACGCACCTGTCGGACATGGCCGGGTTCACGGTGGACACCTCCGGCGCGCTGAACTCCACCGCCGACTACTACTTCTTCACCGGCTCCCGCGCGGAGATCCTCGACGACTACACCGCGACGACCGCCCGCCCGGAGCTGCCGCCGAAGTGGGCGTTCGGGCTGTGGATGTCGGCCAACGAGTGGAACACCCAGTCCGAGGTGATGACCGAGCTGAACAATGTCACGAGCAACGACATCCCGACCTCGGCGATGGTGCTGGAGCAGTGGAGCGACGAGGCCACGTTCTACCTGTGGCACGGCGCGACCTACACGCCGAAGCCGGGCGGCCAGGCACTGTCCTATGCGGACCTGACGTTCCCGGCGGGGACCGCGTGGTCCAACCCGAAGGCCATGGTCACCGCCGCGCACAACCAGAACATCAAGGTGGTCCTGTGGCAGATCCCGGTGCTGAAGCAGAACTTCGACACCAACCCGCCGACCGCGCCGCAGCAACACGTCAACGACCGCGACTACGCGATCGCCCAGGGCTACGTGCTGGGTGACGGCGCCGGCGGCGCGTACCGGATCCCCACCGGACAGTGGTTCGGCGACAGCACGGTGCCGGACTTCACCAAGACCGCGGCCGTGAACTGGTGGATGAGCAAGCGGGCCTACCTGTTCGACGACGTGGGCATCGACGGGTTCAAGACCGACGGCAGCGAGGCGGTGTTCGGCCGCAACGTGACCGCCGGCGACGGCCGCAGGGGCGACGAGCTGCACAATGCCTACCCCAACGCGTACACGGGCGTGTACGACACGTACATCGAGACGAAGACCGGCGGGAACGGCGTGCAGTTCAGCCGGGCCGGCACGTCCGGCGCGCAGGCCAACTCGATCTACTGGGCCGGCGACCAGTCCTCGACGTTCGGCGCGTTCTCCGAGGCCGTGCGGGCGGGGATCAGCGCCGGGCAGTCCGGGGTCCCGTTCTGGGCCTGGGACCTGGCCGGGTTCACGGGCAGCTTCCCGAGCGCCGAGCTGTACCTGCGCTCGACCGCGATGGCGACGTTCTCGCCGATCATGCAGTACCACTCGGAGAAGGCGAGCCCGTCGCCGTCGGAGGCCCGCACCCCGTGGAACGTGCAGGCGCGGACCGGCGACACCAGCGTCATCCCGACGTTCCGCAAGTTCGCGAACGTGCGGATGAACCTGATCCCCTACCTGTACACGGAGGGCCGGAACGCGGCGAACACCGGGCTGCCGCTGATGCAGGCCATGAGCATCCAGTACGGCTCGGACGCGACGGCCGCCGCGCAGGACCAGCAGTACATGTTCGGCCGGCAGCTCCTGGTCGCGCCGATCACCACGCAGGGCGCGACGGCCAGGAACGTGTACCTGCCGGCCGGTGAGTGGTACGACTTCTGGAACGGCGGCCGCGCACAGGGTCCCGGCACGAAGACGTACCTCGCCGGCACGGACACCATTCCCGTCTACGCCAAGGCCGGTGCGATCGTCCCGCTCAACCTCAACGCCAACTACGAGCTGGGCGGGAACATCGGCAACAGCGTGACGAGCTACCCGAACCTGGTGTTCCGGATCTACCCGTCCGGCACGTCGAGCTACGACTACTTCGAGGACTCGGCGAACGCGACCCGCACCATCACCTCCACGGAGTCGTTCGGCACCCACACAGCAACCATCTCAGCGCCTGCCCTCACCACCACTTCCACACTGCAGGTGGCATCAACGCAGCCAACCTCCGTCACCCGCAACGGCACCACCCTCACACAACAATCTTCTCTCGCATCTCTCTCTTCAACCAGCGAAGGCTGGTACTGGGATCCAGTGCAGCAACTCACCTACGTGAAGCTGCCGAGCAGCGCATCCGCCAGGACGGTGGTGCTGAACGGCGTCGACAAGGCCGCCTACGAGGCCGAGTTCGGCAACAACGCCAACGTCTCCACCAACACCAACCACCCCGGCTACACCGGAACCGGCTTCGTCGACGGCTTCACGGCCTCGGGCGACTCGGTGTCGGTTGACGTGAACTCCGCCGGCGGCTCGCACAACCTCAAGTTCCGCTACGCCAACGGCTCCGGCGCGACCGCCACGCGCACGGTCTATGTGGACGGTGTGTCGGTGGGCACGGTCTCCCTCCCCGCCACCGCGAACTGGGACACCTGGGGCACGGCGACGCTCGCCGTCTCCCTGACCGCGGGCAAGCACGCCATCCGCCTGTCCTACGACAGCGGCAATACCGGCGCCATCAACCTCGACAACATCACGGTGGCAAGGCCATGAGACGAATCCTCCTCACCCTGGTACTGGTGGCGGCCGGCCTGACCACCTTCACACCGGCGGCTTCGGCGGCCGTGCAACGGGTCCAGTTCACCGCGGGCGGCAACTACCTCGTGGTGGAGTTCCTGGACGACGACCTCGTGCACTTCGAGACCGGCGTGGGCAGCGGACCCGGCACCGGGGCGGCGTTGTTCACGACCCACCAGGTGGCCAAGAACAACTACCCCGGCCCGTCGAGCCTGACGCAGAGCGGTGGAACCCTGACCACGCCGGGCATCCGGGTCGAGGTCAACACGTCGACCTTGTGCGCCACTGTGTACGACACGGTGCCGAACCCGGACCTGCTGCTGACCACGCAGTGCCCGCGCAACCTGACGCAGGCGTGGAAGGGCCTGTCGTTCACCAGGTCGTCGATGCAGAACGCGTACGGCCTCGGTGAGCAGTTCTTCATGGGCGGCAGCGCGGACGGCGACTGGGTCGGCCGCACCCGCACGCCGGGCGGGACCTACGGCAACGCCATGATCTACGACACCGACAACGGACCCGTCGGCAACGCGCAGATCCCGGTGCTGTTCGCGGTCGGCGCGTCGAACGCCAACTACGGCCTGTTCGTCGACCAGGTGTACAAACAGGAGTGGAACCTCACCGGCGACCCGTGGACCATGGACACCTGGGGTGACCAGCTGCGGTGGTACGTGATGAGCGGCCCGAACCTCCCGGACCTGCGCAAGGACTACCTGGAGCTGACCGGCCGCGCCCCGGTGCCGCCGAAGAAGGCGTTCGGCCTGTGGATGTCGGAGTTCGGCTACGACAACTGGTCCGAAGTGGACTCGACACTGGCGTCGTTGCGGGCCAACCAGTTCCCGACCGACGGCGTGATGCTGGACGTGCAGTGGTTCGGCGGTGTCACGGCGGGCTCGGACAGCACCCGCATGGGCACGCTGGACTGGGACACGGCCGACTTCCCCAACCCCGCGGCGAAGATAGCGTCCCTGGGTTCGGTCAACGGCGTCGGCGTGATCCCCATCGAGGAGTCCTACATCGGCGCCGCACTCCCGGAACACGCGAGCATGGCGTCGTCCGGCTACCTCGTCCGCGCCGGCTGCTCGACATGTGCGCCCGTGTACCTGACCGGCAACGACTGGTGGGGCCGCGGCGGCATGATCGACTGGACGCAGCCGGCGGCCGGCACCCAGTGGCACAACACCCAGCGCGACCACCTGGTCGACGAGGGCGTCACCGGCCACTGGCTCGACCTCGGCGAGCCGGAGATGTACGACGGCAACGACTGGACGGCCGGCGTGCTGCCCGGCAAGCACGCGCATGCCGACTACCACAACCTGTACAACCTGGAGTGGGCGCTGTCGATCGCGAAGGGCTATGCCGACAACGGCGAGACGCGGCGGCCGTTCCTGCTGGCCCGGTCCGGCGCCGGCGGCATCCAGCGCACCGGCGCGGCGATCTGGTCCGGCGACATCGGCTCGAAGCTGACCGCGCTGGCGCAGCAGCAGAACACGCAGCTGCACATGTCGATGTCCGGCATCGACTACTACGGTTCGGACATCGGCGGCTTCCGGCGCGAGATGCTGAACTCCGACCTGGACGAGCTGTACACCCAGTGGTTCGCGAACTCGGCGTGGTTCGACGTGCCGGTGCGGCCGCACACCGAGAACCTGTGCAACTGCCTGGAGACCGCGCCGGACAGCATCGGCAACGTGGCCAGCAACCGGGCGAACCTGGCCCGCCGCTACGAGCTGACGCCGTACTACTACTCGCTGGCCCACAAGGCGTACACGGACGGCGATCCGCTGGTGCCGCCGCTGGTGTACCACTACCAGAACGACCCGAACGTCCGCGAGCTGGGCCACGAGAAGATGATCGGCCGCGACCTGCTGGTCGGCGTCGTGGCGGGCGCGGGCGAGCGGTCCCGGAACATGTACCTACCGGCGGGGACGTGGTGGGACTACCACACGAACACCCCGATCGTCTCAACAGGACAGTGGGTCAACACCGTGCCCCTGTGGCGGGGCGGCGAGTTCACCCTCCCGGCGTACGCCCGCGCCGGCGCGATCCTGCCGAAGATGTACGTGGACGGCCAGACCATGAACGTCGCCGGCAAACGCGCCGACAGCTCGACCCGGAACGAGCTGGTGGTCCGGGTCTACGCGGACCCGACGGCGTCGACCTTCACCCTGGCGGAGGACGACGGCACGACCACCGGCTACCAGACCGGCGCGAAGCGGACGACGCCGCTGAGCCAGGTCCGCTCGGGCAACACGGCTTCGGTCACGGTGGCGGCGTCGTCCGGCACGTACACGGGTGCCCCGTCCTCCCGCGCGAACGTGGTGGAGCTGGTGACGGACACGCAGGCGTCGGCGGTGACGCTGGGCGGCACGGCGCTGACCCAGTACCCGAACAAGGCAGCCTTCGACGCGGCGTCCTCCGGTTGGTACAACGCGGGCGGCAACCTGGTGGTGGCGAAGTCCGCGTCCCTGGCGGTGACCTCGGCGAAGACGTTCCAGTTCACGCTGGGGCAGGCGCCGGTGTCGGTGGCCTTCACGTGCACCAACGGAACGACGACCGCGGGCCAGTCGGTGTATGCGGTGGGCAGCGCCCCACAACTGGGCAAATGGTCGGTGGCGAGCGCGGTCAAACTCTCCCCAACGTCCTACCCCACCTGGACCGGCACGGTAACCGGCCTCCCCCCGAACACCTCGGTGGAATGGAAGTGCATCAAACGCCAGGAGGCGAACTACCCCGACACCGCCGACGCCTGGCAACCAGGCGCGAACTCCACGTTCACCACCCCGGCGAGCGCCAGCGGCACCACGACCTCCGGCGCCTTCTGACCCATGCCCTGAAGGACCCCTTCAGGACGCTCAACGTCTCGAAGGGGTCCTTCAGGGCATCGCCAGGGCGCGGGAGATGCCGCGGCCGGCGGCCATCACCAGCGGGGCCAGTGCCGTGGGCGGGGCGGTCTCCGTTCGTACCACCAGCGACACCGCCGCCACGACGCCGTCCCCGCCCGTGATCGGGGCGGCTACCGACAACGCGTCGAGGGTGACCTGGCCGTCGCTGACCGCGTAGCCGGAGCGGCGGACGGCGGCCAGCATCTCGCGCAGCCGCACCGGGTCCGTGACCGTCTTCTTCGTGTACGCCTGGAGTGGCGCCGCGAGAACCGCTTCCTGGACCTCGGCCGGCGCGTGCGCCAACAGGACCAGGCCAACCCCCGTGGCGTGCAACGCGAACCGGCCGCCCACCCGGGTCAGGACCGGAACCGCGCGCCGCCCCGCGATCCGTTCCACGAAGACCAGCTCCAGCCCCTCCCGCACCGCGAGCTGGACGTTCTCCCGGCTCACCTCGTACAGGTCCTCCAGGAACGGCATCGCCGCCTCACGCAGCGCCAGCCCCCGCGGGGCGAGCGACGCGACCTCCCACAGCCGCAGTCCGATGTGGAACGAGCCGTCCGGGCCGCGTTCCAGCGCACCCCACTCGACCAGCTCCCGCGCCCGCCGGTGCGCCGTGGGCAGCGAGATGTCCGCCCGCCGGGCCAGCTCACTGAGCGTCAGCTCGGGGGTGCTGGGCGTGAAGGCGTCGAGCAGCGCCAGGACCTTGCTGGTGACGGATCTGCCCGGCGCCATCGCCACTCCCTACAGGTCAAGCACGAGCCGGCCGCCCGCCGACCGCGACACACAGATCATCATGGTCTCGCCCGCGGCCCGCTCCTCCTCGGTGAGCAGCGAGTCGTGGTGCTCCGGCGTCCCGGCGAGCACCTCCGTCTCGCACGTCCCGCACGTGCCCTCCTGACACGATGACAGCACCTGCACACCCGCGTCCAGCAGCGTCGACAGGATCGACCGGTCCGCCGGGACGGTCACCGTGCGACCGGACCGGGCCAGCTCCACCTCGAACGACGAACCGCTGACCGGCCGCGGGGTGAACCGCTCCACGTGCAACCGCGCCGGGTCGCAGCGGGACTCGACCGCGGCGAGCAGTGGTTCCGGGCCGCAGCAGTACACCTCGGCACCGTCCAGGCCGGACAGGTCGATCAGGCCTGGCCGGGCACACACGCGATCCCCGTACGCGGCCAGCTCCGGCAGGAACGCCATCGACGCCGCCGACCGCCCGCCGTACCGGAGCCGCCAGTCCGCGCCGGACGCGGCCGCCGAGGCGATCATCGGCAGCAGCGGCGTGATCCCGATGCCACCGGCGATGAACAGGTACCGAGCCGCGGGGACGAGCGGGAAAGTGTTACGGGGGAGGGAAACCCGGACGACGTCACCGACGGCAAGGGAGTCGTGCACGTACGCCGACCCGCCACGACCGTCCGGCTCCCGCAACACCCCGATGCGCCACTCCGCCGATGGCGCCCCGCACAACGAGTACTGCCGCACCAGGTCCGGCCGCAGCTCGACGTCGATGTGCGCACCCGGCGTCCACGACGGCAGCGACGCGCCACCGAGCGTCAACGCCACCACGCCGTCCGCGACAGCGGCCTTGCCGGTGACCACCACCTCGATCATGCGTGGCCCTCCGGGTGCCCGAGCAGCCAGTCCCACAACGCGACCGGGTCCTCGAACTCGTGGGACGCACCGCAGAAACACACGGCCAGCAACACATCCGTGCCGGGTGTCCACTCAATACGGAACCTCATGCCAACGCCATCCGCTTGAGGATCCGCCGTGCCGCCAACCCGCCCGTGTCGATGTTGATCGACAGCTCCTGGTAGCCCGCCGGCTCGGTGGCGATCACCTTCTCCAACGTGTTCAGCGCGACCACGTCCTGCAGCACCACGGTTCGGTTGTTCTCCGCCAGGAACTCCGACACGCCCTCGTCCTCGAGCGCGAAGTCCCTTGCCACCGCCCAGAAGTCGTGCGTCGAGTTCGCCGTCTCCGGCGTGATCGCGTACACCACCTCGACGTGGAAGGCGTCCGGGTCCGTGCCGTCGTCGCCCGGCAGCACACCGGCCGGCGCGATCCGGCTGTGCAGCAGGTAAAGGCACGGCGGCCGGTACTCGATGTCCTGCCAGCGCGTGATCCTGCCCTCGATCCCGGTCGACTTCGCGTAGAACGGCGGGCACGCGGCGTCGGCCATCCGGCGGCTCACGTAGATCACGCCCGCGTCCTCGTCGACCTCGGTGGTGATCGGGGTCTCCGCGACCTCCGGCGTGCCGATGTAGCCGCCGTGCAGGTAGGTCTCGTGCGACAGGTCCAGCAGGTTGTCCACCAGCAGTTCGTACCGGGCGGCCAGCGGCTCCATCCCGCACACGGTCGTGTAGGCCGGGTCCGCGAGCCACGGCGCCCGCGGCGGCGACCCGACCGGTGCACCGTCCCCGATCCACACCCACACGAACGTGTCCTGCTCCACCACGTCGTACGCCGGCACCCGCGCCGTGCGCGGAATCCGCTTCTGGCCCGGCACGAACACGCACGTGCCGCCGCGGTCGTAGGTGAAACCGTGGTAGCCGCAGACGATCGTGTCCCCGTCGAGCCGGCTCTCCGACAGCGGGAACCGGCGGTGCACGCACCGGTCCGCGAGCGCCACCACCGCACCGGACTCCGCCCGGTAGAAGACGATGGGTTCGCCGAGGATCGTCCTACCGAGCAGCTCCCGGCCGATCTCATGGCCGTATGCCGCCACGTACCACTGGTTCCGCACGAAGGTCGTCATGCCTTCGACAGTGCGGCCCGGCACACACCGCGCAGAAGCCCGGCTTTCATTCAGTGAAAGCCTGGTTCTTCAGCGCCGTGTCGAGCAGCTCGGCGGCCAGCTCCGCCGCCGGCCGGGACAGCCGGCCCTCGATGTCGTTGAACGCCTTCTGCGCGGCGATGGCCGGCCAGTACTCGGGCAGGTGCCGCACGGGCAGCCGTGGATCCCGGCGGATCACCCGCAACCACTCGGTCACGATCGACAGGTGCGCGGCCAGCGGGTCGTCCGCGTACGGCGGCGACTCCGTCCAGCGGTCGAGAAAAGCCCGGTAGCCGGTCGAGATCGTGACGAGGTCGTACGCGTCCGCGACGAGCTGCCCCACGTCGGTCAGCTCGTCGACGGTGGCCCGGAACACCCGCACGTGCGCCGCGAGCCCCAGCGACGCGACGATGTCGTCGACCGCCACATGCCCGGGCGCGATCCACAACCCGCCCTGGAGCGGCCCGAAACCGGCCCACACGAGCTTCGAGCGCAGGTCGTGCCGCTGCCGCTGCCACGACTCGGGCAGGGAGAAGCCGAGCAGCGTCCACGTGCCGTCCCAGTCGTCGTTGACCGCGCCGGTGCGCCAGATCCGGTCCTGCCCGTCGCGCAGGATCTCCACGGCACGCGGGGTGAGGCCGAAGTACATCTTCCGGCCCTGCTTCTGCCGGTGCAGCAGGCCGCGGTTGACCATGCGGGTGAGCGTCGAGCGGGTGGCGTGCTCGGACACGCCGAGCCGGTCGAGCACGTCGATCACGCTGCCCGAGAACACGCACAGGTCGGTCTCGTACAGGTAGTCACCCAGGAACGTGAGCATCAGCGACTGAGGGCGCGGGTCGTCTGCCACGGAGGCAATGTTAGGCAGTTTCTTGACGGCTGCAACTCAGACGCCTAACTTTGTGGACGGCCTGGCCAGCACGTACGAGGAGGTACGGTGCGTCGACTCGCTGTGTCCCTGGCAGCTCTCTCCCTTGTCGTGGCTGGTTGCGGTGGTGAGGACACCGCGACCTCGAGCGACCCGATCAGCGTCGGTCAGATCGTGTCCCTGACCGGCAACTACTCTCCGCTCGGCAGTGAGAACAAGAAGTCCGTCGAGCTCGCCGTCGAGAAGGTCAACCGCGACGGCGGTGTGCTCGGCGGCCGCAAGCTCGAGGTCGTGGTCAAGGACGACAAGAGCCAGCCCGACCAGTCGGTGCTGGCGTTCAACGACCTGCGTGGCGACGACGTCGCCGCGGTCATCGGGTCGCCGTTCTCGAACTCGGCGCTCGCCACCATCCCGTCCGTCGACCGGGCGGAGATCCCGTACCTGTCCCTGACCCCCGCCGACGAGCAGGTGAAACCCCTGCACCAGTACGTGTTCGTCGTCCCCGCGCTGTCGTCGGCCTACGCGGAACGGATCCTCCAGTACTTCAAGGCCACCGGAGTGTCCACTGTGGCCGTCGCGCACGACACCAAGAGCTCGTACGCGGTCGCCGGCTACAACGGCATGAAGGACAAGGCCGCGAAGTACGGCGTGAAGATCGCGGCGGACGAGGAGTTCCAGACCGACGCCACCGAGTTCGGCGCGGTGATCGGGCACGTGCGGTCCTCCGGCGCGCAGGCGTTCGTCGTGTGGGCGACCGGGCCGCCGGCGGTCGCGCTGACCAAGCAGTACGCCACCGCCGGCGTGAACGTCCCGCTCGTGATGACGGGCGCGCAGGCCAGCAAGCTGTTCCTCGACCCGGTCGGCGCCGCGGCCGAGGGCGTGACAGTGGCCAGCTCGATCGGCGTCGTCGGCCCGGACCTCCCGGACGGCAAGCAGAAGGACGCGATCACCGAGCTCACCTCCTCGTTCGAGAAGAAGTACGGCTACCCGCCGCCGCAGTTCGCACAGGACGGCTACAGCGCGGTGAAGCTGCTGGTGGCGGCCATCGAGAAGGCCGGCAGCGCCGAGCCGGACAAGATCCGCGACGCCCTGGAGGGCCTGTCACTGGTCACGCCGAACGGCGAGTACGCCTACAGCAAGACCAACCACGCCGGGCTCGGACCGGAGTTCATCTCGGTCAACACGGTGACCCAGGGCGCGTTCAAGCCGACCGACTGGGCCAGCGAGCAGCTGGCCGGGCTGGGTTCATGACGGGAACGGACCTTCTTCTGCAGGTGGACGGGCTGTGCCGCTCGTTCGACGGGGTGTTCGCCGTGCGCGACGTCAGCCTCCACGTCACGCACGGCGAGCTGCGGGCCGTGATCGGGCCGAACGGCGCCGGGAAGTCGACGCTGTTCAACCTCATCGGCGGCCAGCTCCGCGCGGACGCGGGCACGGTCGGCTACGACGGCTCCCCCATCGACCGGTTGCCCCCGCACCACCGGGCGAAGGCGGGGATCGCGGTCGTGTTCCAGGGCGCGCGGGTGTTCGCCGGCATGACGGTGCTCGAGAACGTGATGGTGGGCGCCCATGCCAGCACCCGCGCCGGGTTCGCGTCCGCGGTGACGCGGCTCGGCCGCCACCGCGCCGACGAGCGCTCGATACTGAGTTCCGCGAAGGAATGCCTCGACCGGACCGGGCTCCTGGACTGGGCGAACCGGCCGGCCGAGGCGTTGCCGCTCGGGCAGCAGCGCGTGATGCAGGTGGCGCGAGCACTGTGCGGCCGGCCGCGGCTGCTGCTGCTCGACGAGCCGGCGTCGGGGCTGCGGGCGGCGGAACGCGCACGGCTGGCGAGTTTACTTTCTGAACTCAAGGCTGAGGGCCTCACGATGCTGCTGGTCGAGCACGACGTGGCGTTCGTGACCCGGCTCGCCGACCGGATCACCGTCCTCGACCTCGGCCAGGTGATCGCCGAGGGCACCCCGGCCGAGGTCCGCGCGGACGAGAAGGTGGTCGCGGCCTACCTGGGCACGGAGGTGCCGGCATGACCCCCCACCGCCCCACCCCCCGCCCCACCCCCCGCCCCACCGACCACCGCCCTGAAGGACCCCTTCAGGACGTTGAGCGTCCTGAAGGGGTCCTTCAGGGCATCGCGGGCGGGGCGGCGGGGTCGGCCGTGATCGAGGTGCGCGACCTCGTCGTGCGGTACGGGCCGGCCACCGCACTCGACCAGGTCAGCCTGCACGTGGACGCGGGCGAGCTGGTCGCGCTCATCGGCCCGAACGGCGCCGGCAAGTCCACTCTGGTCAACACGCTCTCCGGGATCCTCAAGCCGGCGGAGGGCTCGGTCTCCGTACGCGGTCGCCTCGCGCACGTGCCGGAGGGCCGTCAGGTGTTCGGCGACCTGACCGTGGAGGACAACCTGCGCCTCGGCGGCCGCCGGTACCGGCACCGGGACACCGCGCGGGTGCACGCGATCCTCCCCCGCCTCGCCGACCTGCGGCACCGGCGGGCCGGCACGCTCTCCGGCGGCGAGCAGCAGATGGTCGCGGTCGGCCGGGCACTGATGAGCCGGCCGGACGTGCTCGCGATCGACGAGCTGTCGCTCGGCCTGGCGCCGCTCGTGGTCGCCGACCTGGTCGAGCACCTGCGGGAGCTGAACGCGGAACACGGTCTCGCGGTCCTGCTGATCGAGCAGAACGCCCGGCTCGCGCTGGACCTGTGCTCGCGGGCGTACGTCCTGGAGGCCGGCCGGATCGTGGCAGAGGGTTCATCACGTGAACTCACCGCCGACGAACGGGTTTCCGCCGCGTACCTGGGCGGGGTGGTCGCCGATGCTGAGTGAGCTGACGGGCTACCTCCTCACCGGGCTCGGCACGGGCTGCGGGTACGCGCTCGTCGGGAGCGGGCTCGTCGCCGTGTACCGGGTGACGCGGGTCGTCAACTTCGCGCAGGGGGCGTTCGCGGTCCTGGGCGCCATGTGCGCGTCGTCGTTCCTGGCCACGCTGCCGCACGGGATCGGCGAGCTGGCGGCCGTGGCCGTCGCCGCGGTGGTGGGGTTGCTGGTCGGTCTCCTCGCGACCGGCACGTCACCGCAGGCCGCGTTGATCGTCACGCTCGGGCTGGCGGTGTTCGCGTACGCGGTCGAGGTGCTGGTGTGGGGCGACCAGCCCCGGTCGTTCGCCGGCCTGCCCGGCGCGGTGTCCATCGGGGACACCCGGGTGCAGAGCCACTACCTGCTGATCATCGGCGTGACGCTGCCGGTGTTCGCGGGCATGGCGTTGTTCTTCACCCGCACCGACACCGGCAAGGCACTGACGGCGTGCGCGTCGAACCCTTACGCCGCACGGGTGATCGGCATCGACGTGCGGCGGATGGGCCTGCTGGCGTTCGCGATCGGCGGCGCGCTCGGCGGCCTCGCCGGCGTGCTGGTGACGCCGGTCCAGCAGATCACGTTCGACGCGGACGTCACGCTGATCGTCAACGGCTTCGCGGCGGCCATCCTCGGCGGCCTGACCCGGCCGGCCGTCACGCTCGCCGGTGGCCTGCTGCTGGGCGTCACGCAGGCACTCGTCGCGGGCTACGGCAACGCGGCGCACCAGACGGACATCGCGCTGGGCCTGATGCTCGCCGTGATGATCTGGCGCGCGGCACGTCGTCCGGCGGCACAGGAGGAACCGGCATGAGAGTCATCGTCCTGCTGGTGGTCGGCGCCGGAACCCTGGTGCTGCCGGCGTTCCTGGACGGCGAGCAGCTCGGCATCTACATCCTCACCGGCCTCGCCGCCATGATCACCGTGGGCCTGTCGCTGCTGATGGGACAGGCCGGGCAGATCTCGCTGGGACAGGCGTCCTTCTACGCGATCGGCGCCTACACGGCCGGTCTCCTCGCCGTGCACGACACACCGCCGGTCCTCGGGCTCCTCGCCGCACCCGTCGTCGCCGCCGCGTTCGCGACGGTCGTGGGGGTCGGCGTGCTGCGCCTGCGTGGGCACTACCTCGCGTTCGCCACGCTGGCCATGCAGCTGATCCTGCTTTCCGTGCTGGCACAGTCCGAGTGGGCCGGCGGAGCGATCGGGCTGCAGGGCATTCCCCGGCTGTCCATCGGATCGTTCGAGTTCGAGGACGACATCCAGTACGCCTATCTCACCTGGGCCTGCCTCGCGATCGTCCTGCTGGTCGCCCGCAACCTCGTGAAGTCCCGACCTGGCCGGGGTCTGCGGGCCCTGGCCAGCAGCGAGGTCGCGGCCGCCGCCAGCGGGGTGCCCGTCGGCCGGTACCGGCTCGCCGTGTTCGCGTTGTCCGCCGCGTTCGCCGGGCTGGCCGGCGGGATCTACGCCTACTACCTCGGCTACCTCGGCCCCGGCTCGTTCCCGGTGCTGCTGTCGGTCGAGTACGTGGTGATGGCCGTCGTCGGCGGGCTCGGCACGCTCGCCGGCGGGGTGGTCGGCGCCGTCGCGATCACGTTGCTCGTCCAGGTGCTCAACGACCTCGGCACCCAGCCGGGCATGCCGAGCTACGCCCCCAGCGTGCTCTCGTACGCGGTCTACGGCCTGCTGCTCGTGCTCGTCGTGCTGTTCCTGCCCCGCGGGATCGTGCCCGCACTCACCCGAAGGGAGCGCTCGTGAAAACCCTGCTCGCGGCCACGCTCCTGGCCGGCCTCCTGTCCCCGACCGCGGCTCCGCCGTCCCATGTGGAGGGTCAGCTGCCCGGTGGCGCCAGCTACGTCATGGACGTGCCGGCCGACTGGAACCACACCGTCCTGCTGTACAGCCACGGCTACACGCCCGACGGCGCGCCGAACCCGGCCCAGAACGCGCCGAGCGACGCGGTGCGCGGCGCCCTGCTCGACCGCGGCTACGCGCTGATCGGCTCCTCGTACCGGGACACCGGCTGGGTCCTCCAGTACGCACTGCCCGACCAGATGTCCACACTGGACGAGTTCGCCCGCCGCTTCGGCCGGCCCGAGAAGGCGATCGCCTGGGGCACGTCGATGGGCGGCATGATCACCACCGGGCTCGCCGAGCGGTACGGCCGCCGGTTCGCCGGGGCGCTCGCCATGTGCGGGTTGGAACACGGCGGCATCGCCAACTGGAACAACACGCTCGACCCGGTGTTCGCGGTGAAGACGTTGTTCGCCCCGAACTCGACCGCGCCGCTGGTGAACCTGCCCGACCAGGCCACGGCCCTGCTCGCGGCGGGCGAGCTGAACGCCGCCCTCACCGCCGCCCAGCTGACCCCGCAGGGCCGCGCCCGCACCGCACTCGCCGCGGCACTGCACAACCTCCCCGCGTGGACCGACCCGTCCGCACCCGAGCCCGCGCCGGACGACTACGACACCGCGCAGCGCAACCAGTTCCAGTCCCTGCTCGGCACCGTCTACGTGGGACTGTCCTGGCGGCAGGAGATGGAGACCTGGGCCGGCGGCAACCCGGCGTGGAACGTCGGCGTCGACTACGCCAGGCTCCTCGCGCGCTCGTCGATCCGCACCGAGGTCGAGGTGCTCTACGCCCGCGCGGGCCTCTCGCTCGCCGACGACCTCGCGACGCTCAACCGCGCACCCCGCATCTCCGCCGACCCGGCCGCGGTCGCGTACGTGATCCGCAACCTGACCTTCACCGGCAAGCCGGCCACGCCGCTGCTCACCATCCACACCACCGGCGACGCGCTCGTGCCGGTGCAGGTCCAGCGGGCGTACGCGGACGCGGTGCACAGGTCCGGCCGCGACGCGTTGCTACGCCAGGCCTTTGTGCACCGCGCGGGGCACTGCACCTTCACCACCGGCGAGATGCTCGCCGCGTTCGAGGCCATCGAGAAGCGGGCGAACACCGGACGCTGGCCCAGCACCACGCCGGACGCGCTCAACGCCGCGGCCACCCGCCTCGACCCCGACGAGGCGCACGCGTACCTGACCTACCGGCCGGCGCCGTACCCACGGCCGTTCGACCTGGCCAAGCCCTGAAGGACCCCTTCAGGACGTTGAACGTCTCGAAGGGGTCCTTCAGGGCATCGGGCCGCAGCACAGAAGGAGAACCGATGGATCTGACTGGACGAGTGGCAATCGTGACCGGCGCGGGCCGGGGACTCGGCTTCGCGTACGCGTCGGCACTCGCGGCAGCGGGCGCGGCCGTCGTGGTGAACGACGCCGACGCGGGTGCCGCGGCCGGGGCCGTCGCCCAGATCGCCGGTGTCGGCGGGAAGGCCGTCGCCGAGCCCGGCGCGGTCGGCCCGGCGGCCGTGGCCGACCGGCTGGTCGAGCGGGCGGTCGCCGAGTTCGGCCGGCTCGACGTGCTCGTCACCAACGCCGGCGTGCTCCGCGACCGCATGCTGTGGCGGATGTCCGACGAGGAGTTCGACACCGTCATCGACGTCCACCTGCGGGGCACGTTCACGTGCGTGCGGGCCGCGGTCCGGCACCTGCGGGAGCAGGGCGACGGCGGGCGGATCATCGTCGTCGGCTCGCCCGCCGGACAACGCGGGAACATCGGGCAGACCAACTACTCCGCGGCCAAGGCAGGCATCATCGCCATGGCCCGCACGTGGTCCATGGAGTGCGCGAAGGCCGACATCATGGTCAACGCGGTGGTCCCGGTCGCGGCCACCGCCATGACCGCGACCATGCCGGCGTTCGCACCCCATGTCGAGGCGTGGCAACAGGACGGGACGCCGCTGCCGGCCTGGCTGCGGGCAGGTGAGGGCTTCGGCACCCCCGAGGACGCGGCCGGGCTCGTGGTGTACCTGGCGTCCGCGGAGTCCCAGGGCGTGACCGGACAGGCGATCGGCATCGGCGGCGACAAGCTCTCCCTGTGGGCGCACCCGGAGGAGATCACGGTGTCCTACCGGGACGGTGGCTGGGATCCGGACGCGATCGCCACGGCCTTCCCGACGACCCTCGGCAGGAACCCGCAGTCCGTCGGGATCCCGATGCCGGCACCGCGGTCATGAACGCCGGTATCAACCCTGACGACCTGGTCGCCATCGACGTGCACGTCCACGTCGAGGCGGGCGCCGACGGGCACGTGTCGCTGCCGGCCGACCTGCTGGCCGGCTCCGCGCAGTACTTCAAGACCGAGAAGCGCACCGCGACCGTGCCTGAGATCGCCGACTACTACCGGGAACGCCGGATGGCCGCCGTCGTGTTCACCGTGGACTCGCAGACGGCGACCGGTCATCCGCCGATCCCGAGCGAGGAGATCGCGGCCGCGTGCGCGGACCACGCCGACGTGCTCATCCCGTTCGCGAGCGTGGACCCGTGGCGCGGCAAGGCGGCGGTGCTCCAGGCCCGCGCCCTGGTCGAGGAGTACGGCGTGCGCGGGTTCAAGTTCCACCCCAGCGTGCAGGCGTTCCACCCCAACGACCCGGCCTTCTACCCGCTGTACGAGGTGCTGGCCGAGCACGGCTCGATCGCACTCTTCCACAGTGGACAGACCGGCATCGGCGCCGGTGTGCGCGGCGGCGGCGGGATCCACCTCAAGTACGCCAACCCCATGGCGATCGACGACGTGGCCGCCGACTTCCCCGACCTGCCGATCATCCTCGCGCACCCGTCGTTCCCGTGGCAGGACGAGGCACTCGCGGTGGCCACGCACAAGCCGCTCGTGCACATCGACCTGTCCGGCTGGTCGCCGAAGTACTTCCCGCCGCAGCTCGTGCAGTACGCCAACACCCTGCTGAAGGGCAAGGTGCTGTTCGGGTCGGACTTCCCGGTCATCACGCCGGACCGGTGGCTCGCGGACTTCGAGAAGCTCGACATCAAGCCGGAGGTGCGTCCGATGATCCTCAAGGACAACGCCGTTCGCCTGTTCGGACTGGCTCATGCGTAACACCGGCATCGGCTCGTGGACGGCGCGAAGAGCACGGATGTCGCCGGACCGCGTCGCGGTCGTGCACGGCGAGGAGAAGACCACCTACCGGCGGCTGCACGAGCGGGCCACCCGCGTCGCACACGTGCTGGCGGGGCTGGGGGTGTCCGGCGGCGACCGGGTCGCCTACCTCGGCCCGAACGAGCCGGCGTTCCTGGAGACCCTCTTCGGCACCGGCCTGGCCGGCGGGATCTTCGTGCCGCTGAACACCCGGCTCGCGCCACCCGAGCTGGCGTACATCCTCGCGGACAGCGGCACGTCGGTCCTGGTGCACGCGCCGAGCCACGCCGAGCACGCGGAGTCGTTGCGCGACACGGTGCCGCACGTGCTCGACCGGGAGACCTACGAGCGGCTGCTGGCGGACGCGCCGGCCGACCCGATCGACGAGCCGGTCGACCAGGACGACGTCGCCATGATCATGTACACGTCCGGCACGACCGGCCGGCCGAAGGGCGCGGCGCTCTCCCACGCCAACATCCACTGGAACACGGTGAACCTGCTGATCGACGTCGACCTCGCGGGCGACGAGGTGACGCTGGTGAACGCGCCGATGTTCCACGTGGCCGCGCTCGACCAGACGGTGCTGCCGACGCTGCTGAAGGGCGGCACCGTGGTGCTGGACTCCTTCGACCCGGTGCGTGCGCTGGCGACGATCGCGAAGCACCGCGTCACGTACCTGTTCGGTGTGCCGGCGATGTTCCAGGCGGTGGCGGCCACGGCGGAATGGCCGACCGCCGACCTCTCCTCGGTGCGCACGATGATCTGCGGCGGCGCACCCGTGCCCGAGAAGGTGATCACCACCTACCAGGAACGCGGCCTGGTGTTCCTGCAGGGCTACGGGTTGACGGAGTCGTCGCCGAGCGCGTTGTTCCTGCGTGCCGGGGAAAGCGACCGGGTCGGTTCGGCCGGCACGCCGTGCTTCTTCACCGACGTCCGGGTCGTCGACGCGGACGGCGAGGACGTGCGTCCCGGCGAGCCGGGTGAGGTGATCCTCCACGGCCCCAACGTGATGACCGGCTACTGGAACAAGCCGGAGGCGACAGCCGCGGTGCTCTCGCCGGACGGCTGGCTGCGCACGGGCGACGTCGCGGTCGCCGACGAGGACGGGTTTCTCTACATCCGCGACCGCATCAAGGACGTCATCATCTCCGGCGGCGAGAACATCTACCCGGCCGAGGTGGAGGACGCGCTGCTCCAGCACCCGGCCGTGGCGGACTGCGCGGTGATCGGCACGCCGGACGAGAGGTGGGGCGAGGTGGGCCGCGCGATCGTCGTGGCCCGCGAGTCCGTGGCACCCGGGGAGCTGCTGGCGTTCCTCAATGGACGGATCGCCCGGTACAAGATCCCGAAGTCGGTGGCGTTCGCGGACACGCTGCCGCGCACGGCGTCGGGGAAGCTGTTGAAGAGCGCACTGCGCAAGGACTTTGGAGAGAACGCATGAAGGTGCAGGGGATCGCGGGGCTGCGGGAGCTGGCGGGCACGACGCTGGGCCCGACCGAGTGGCACGAGATCACGCAGGACCAGGTGAACACGTTCGCCGACGCGACGGACGACCACCAGTGGATCCACGTGGACCCCGAGCGCGCGGCGACCGGCCCGTTCGGCGGCACCATCGCGCACGGCTACCTGACGCTGGCACTGATCATTCCATTGTGGACCTCGCTGCTGGAGATCGAGGACCTGGGCATGGGCGTCAACTACGGCCTCAACAAGGTCCGCTTCCCGGCGCCGGTCCCGGTGGGTGGCAAGGTGCGGCTGACCGCCCACATCGCCGCGGTGGACGCGCTCGACGAGAAGAGCGTCCAGCTCACGGTCGACTTCACCATGGAGCTTTCGGGCAGCGAGAAGCCCGCCGTGGCGGCACAGGCGTTGTACCGCTACTACGGCTGAGTCCCCAGCGGAAACCTCCGCTGCCCGCCGGCGCCCGTCCTGGCGACAATCGCAACCATGTCCCGGTTGCGCTTCATCATCCTGTCCGTCGCCGTGCTGGCCCTCGCGCTGCCGGCGTTCATCGGTTGGTTCGGCGGCTACATGAAGACCGACGCCGGCGAGGTCGCCGTGGTGCGCAACGGCGGCCTCTTCGACGACAACCAGATCCGGCAGATCATCGACCCGGCGTCCTCGCTCACGTGGACCGGGTTCTGGTCGACCGCCCACCGCTATCCCGCGCAGCAACGCTTCTACACGATCGCCGCCAGCGGCGACACGCACAACGGCCAGCGCGCCGGCGTCGACGTGGTGACCGTGCCGTCCAGCGACGGGGTCAGCATGGGCATGGAGGGCACCTTCTACTTCACCCTCAACCTGAACCACGACACGCTCCGGACCTTCGACAACAAGTTCGGCACCCGGACGTTCCGCGGTGCCGACGGCGAGTTCCGCCCCGCGTGGGACGGCGACCTCGGCTGGTCCAGCTTCCTGGACCAGATCGTCCGCCCGGTGATCGACAACGCGATCCGCGAGCAGATCAACACCGTCCGGTGTGCCGAGCTGGTGTCCAGCTGCTCGCTGGTGCAGAACTCCACCAACCCGCCCCCGACGATGTCCGGGCAGCCGAACAACGCGAACATCACCAAGGTCCAGGACGCCATCACCGCGACGGTCCGCAGCGACCTGCGGCGCAACCTCGGCGGCGACTTCCTGGTCGACATCAAGTTCATCCTCGCCAAGGTGACGCTGCCGCAGGCGGTGCAGCAGGCGGTGGACAACGCGCAGGCCGCGTACGCGGCCGTCAGCGAGTCGCAGGCGAGGGCGACCCAGGCCCAGGTCGACGCCCAGGCCAACGAGGAGCGGCAGCGGGGCTACAACGCCTGCCCGGCCTGCGCGCAGATCGACATCATGAAGGCGATCCCGCCGAACGTCACGGTCTACGCGCCGGGATCGGGTGCGACGGTGCCGCTCACCGCGCCCCGTTAACGCTGGTGCGCGGGCCGGATGACCAGCTCGTTGACGTCCACATCGGACGGTTGGGCGAGCGCGTAGGAGATGGCCCCGGCGATGGCGTCCGGGGAGATGGCCGCCGCCCGGTAGGTGCGCATCAGCTCCCGGGCGCCGGCCTCGGTGATCGTGCCGGCCAGCTCCGAGGTGACCACGCCCGGCGAGACCGTCGTGACGCGGATGCCCGGGTCGACCTCCTGCCGCAGCCCTTCGCTGATCGCCCAGGCGGCGTACTTGGTGGCGCAGTAGACCGCGGCCGTCGGCGACACAGTGTGCGCGCCGATCGACGCCACCGTCACGAAATGGCCGGCGCCGGCACGCTGGAAGTGCGGGAGCGCGGCGGCGATCCCGTGCAGCAGCCCGCGCACGTTCACGTCGACCATCCGGTCCCACTCGTCGACCAGCAGTGAGTCCAGGCGGGACAGCGGCATCACGCCCGCGTTGTTGACGAGCACGTCGACCCGCCCGTGCCGCTCGACGGCGCCGTCCACGAACGCCGCGACGTCCGCGCGGTCGGTCACATCGAGTCGGCACACGTCCACGCTGCCGCCGTCGGCCCGGATCTTGTCCGCGACCTCGGCCAGGCGGTCCTCGCGCCGCGCCCCGATGACCACGTGGTGGCCCTCGCCGGCCAGCCGGGTCGCCGTCGCCTGACCGATGCCGCTGCTGGCGCCGGTGACGAGGATGATCTTCACGTCAGTTCTCCGGGGTAGTCGGTGCCCACGGTGGTTTCCCGCCAGGCCTCGAAGTTCGCGCGCAACGCGTCGAGGCGGGCGGTGGCGATTTCGTAGGCGGCCCTGCCGAGCAGCAGCCGCAACGGGGGCTCGGCCGAACCGACGGCGGCGAGCACCGCCTCGGCCGCCTTCGCCGGATCGCCGGGCTGGTGGCCGTAGGTGGCGAGGGTCGCGGTGCGGCGGGCGCCGGCGGTCTCGGCGTAGTCGTCGATCACGGTGGCGGACTGGCGCATCGACGGCCCGGACCAGTTGGTGCGGAACGCCGCGGGCTCGACGATCGTCACCCGGATCCCGAGCGGCGCGACCTCCGCCGCGAGCGACTCCGACAGGCCTTCGACCGCGAACTTCGTCGCGTGGTAGTAACCGGTCGCGCCGAAGGCGACCAGGCCACCCAGCGACGAGACGTTCACGACGTGCCCCGCGCGGCGCGCCCGCATGCCGGGCAGCACGGCCTTCGTAACCGCGACGAGCCCATGGACGTTGGTGGCGAACAGTTCCCGAACCTCGTCCTCGGTGCCCTCCTCGACGGCCGCGAGGTAGCCGTAGCCGGCGTTGTTGACGAGCACGTCGACGCGCCCGAACGTCTCCTCCGCCGCGGCGACGGCCGCCGTGACCTGGGCCGGATCCGTGACGTCCAGCGGCAGTGCCAGCGCGCGGTCCTCCCGGCCGGCGACGATGTCCTTGACCTGGCCCGGGTCGCGAGCGGTGACCACGGCACGCCAGCCGCGGTCGAGCACGGCCGTGGCGAGTGCGCGGCCGAGGCCGGTCGAGCATCCGGTGATGAACCAGACGGGTGTCATGCGATCTCCTTCTGGGCATGGCTGGGTAGCGCCCACCGCGGTGGGCGCGTTGTCGATGGGGGTACTTACCGAGCGGTGAGGCTGCCCAGCAGGGACAGCGCCTCGGCCGACGGGCTGCCGGGCTCGGCGTGGTAGACGACCAGTTGCTGGCCGGGCGCGCTGTTCACCGTCAGCGCCTCGTAGGTCAGCGTCAGCGCGCCGACCAGCGGGTGGCGGAACCGTTTCGTCTCGTGCGCCTTCTGCCGGATGTCGTGCCGGGCCCACAGCCGGCGGAAGTCCGCGCTCTTCACCGACAGCTCACCGACCGTCTCGATCAGCCTCCGGTCGTCCGGGTCGACGCCGGCCCGCAACCCGCCGACGGTGTTGACCGCGACGCGTTCCCAGTCCGGGTAGAACTCGCGGGCGTCCGGGTCGAGGAACACCAGCCGCACGAGGTCGTCGCTGTAGGTGTGGCCGGCGAACAGCGCCTCGCCGAGGTGGTTGTGCGCCAGGACGTTCAGGCACCGGCCGAGCACCACGGCGGGCGTCTCGGTCCAGGCGGCCATCATGCCGGCCAGGGTGGGGCTGACCTCCTCCCGCCGCCTCCGCCTGGCGCGTGGGCGAGGCCTGGCCAGCTCGTGCAGGTAGGCGGTGGCGTCCTCGTCGAGCACCAGCGCCCGCGCGAGCGCGTCGACCACCTGCGGTGACGGGTTGCGCTCCCGGCCCTGCTCGAGCCGCACGTAGTAGTCGCTGCTGACGCCCGCCAGCAGCGCCACCTCGGTGCGCCGCAGGCCGGGGACCCGCCGCCCCGTGCCGGGCGCCAGTTCGACGTCCTCGGGCCGCACCTGCTCACGCCGGGCCCGCAGGAACTCACCGATCGCGTTGCCTTCCACGTCTCCGAGGCTAGTTCCGGTGACGGCCGGAAGGGTGGCCGTGCCACTCCCACCCACCAAACAGGACAAAACGAGGACAACCCGTAACGCTGCGCTACCGCGGGCCGACCGTATGTCAGGGAGGGGTTCCGATGCCGAGAACCGAGCGCGTGCCCGTCGATCCCGCGGCCGGCGCGACAGCCGCGGTGTTGCCCAGGGCACGCCCGCTCCTCTGGTGGGCCCTGCTGGTCCTGTTCATGGGCGCGGGCGCGGCGCTGGTCCTCGGCCCGTACGTGCTGGTGTCCGAGCAACCGGACGCGGCGGCACCCACCACGGTGTCCACGACCGTCACCTGGGTCGTCATCCAGCCCGCGCTGCTGGTGCTCACGTTGCTGCTGGCCATGTACTCCTTCGGCCGCGCACGGCTCGAAGGCAACGCGTTGCGCGGCCTCCACGTCGACGTCGCCGAGTTCGTCGAAGGCCGAGCGGGCGCACCCGGGCCGTCGGCACGGGAACTGACCGCGACGTTCACCAGGAAGCTGACCGAGTCCCGCATCTACAGCCCGACCACGTTGCCGGGCGCGGCCGGTTCGTACGACTTCCTGCAGGTGGTGGAGGGCGCGGGCGAGGCAGCGCCGGCCGCGTGGTGGCGGGTGGCCGCTCGCGTGTTGCGGTTGCTACGCCCGCCCACCGCCTACCTGGTCACCGGCACCGTCGTGGCGGCCGAGCGGCCGAGGCTGGTGGTCGACCTGACCAGGATGCCCCGCTTCGCCGCCATCCCGCTGGTGATCGAGGACGACAGCTGGGGCCGCGTGCTCGAGCGTGCCGCCAACTCCGTCGCCGCACAGATCTTCCCGCGGAGCAGAATCTGCCGCCAACGTCCGCAGTGGGCGAACTGGTGGGGCCTCGCCTTTCCCACCGAGCTGTTCGACGCCTACCAGCGCGCGCATCAGTTCCAGGCCGCGCGCCGGTTCGACCAGGCCCTCGCCGAGTTCTACCGCGCGCTGCGCCACGATCCCACGAACGTCTACATCAGACTGGAGATCGCGCAGCTGCAGGAGCGGCTGAACCTGCACCTCGACGCGCTCGTCACCTACGACGACGTGATCACGATCTGCGGCCGGGGTGACCGGCGGCTGGCCAGCTGGTGGAACAGCGCCGAACAGTCATCCGCCCGGCGCGACAGGGGTGTGGCGCTGCTCGTCGCGCGGTACCGGCACGCGCTCATGCTCGGCCACGGGGACCGGATCGCCGACCAGTGGTGGCTGCGCGGCGGCGAGTGCGACCACGACGAGCACTGGGACGCGCGCCAACGTCACCGCGTCTACCTGCGGAGACTGGCCGGTCCGAGGCTGGCCCGGTATGCGCGGGAAGCCGCGGACATCCGCGCGGACCAGCGGCCGGACACCTACGAACGCGCGCTGGACACCAACTGGCCCAGCACCCTCTCGCCCAGTGAACGCCAGCAGCGGGCGAAGGTCCTGCGGCTGTACCTGTGCACCCTGGGGCAGTACGAGTTCGAGCGGCTGATCGCGGACTATCCCGGGCAGTCCAGACGCTTCCGCCGGCTGGCCTTGCGCAACTCGGTCGAGCTGATCACCATGTCCGGCCTGCTGACCTCGCTGATCTGGGCGGTGCTGCGCCGTGCGATGGCACAGGCCGACCTCGGCATGCCGATCGAGTACCACAAGGTGTGGCGAGAGCACCGGTCGCCCCGCTGGCTCAGCGGCCTGCTCCGTGAGTGGCCGGTGTCCGAGGACCGGCTGCGGAAGTCGATCCGTGCGGTGCTGCCGCGGCTCGGCCGCGCGAACTGGCAAGAGCACTACAACGTCGCGTGCTTCTGCGCGGTGGCGCTGCTGCCGCCGGACAACGAGTCGGAGACCGCACTGCGCAGGCTCGCCATCAGCCACCTGTACCGGGCGGCGGCGGGCAGCCACAGCGGTTATCTCGCGCAGCGCCGGTCGTGGTTGCTGTACGAGGACCCGGACCTGGCGTCACTGCGGGGCACGCCGGAGTTCCGGAACTTCGAGATGATCACGTTCTCACCGGCCCGCGAGGTCCCGCTGCGACCGCCGCGGACGCACGTGTGGGAGTTGGCGTGCTACCAGACGCAGCTGGTCTCGGCGATCGCGCGGCACATGCGGTCGCTGTGGTTCACCCGCGGGCTGGAGGGAGTGGCACCGCAGGTCCGTCCAGGGCCGACCCCCTGGTACACCATGGAAGCGGAGGCGTGGCGCCAGGTCGCGCAACTGGCCGTGAGCCACCGCGACTGGCGCACCCGCCGCGACGCCGCGTTGTTTCTGTCCGAGGAGTTCGGGCTGCCGACGTTCACGCAGGAGCGGCTGTACTCGCGGTATGCCAACGTGTTCGGCGAGGAGAGGCTGCGCACGCGGCGTGCGGACACGGACCGCGTCCGGATGGTCAACGACATCGCGGAGGAGTACGTCGAGTACTGCAACGACCGGATGGCCGACCTGGCACGGGAGATCAGCCGCCTGGACCGCCGCGGCACGGACCCGTGCGACAACGCTCACGGCGCGGTCGGCGGCATGCGGATCACCGGCTCGTCACTGGTTTCCGGCCTGAAGCACGACATCAACTCACCACGGAGCGTCCGGAAGCTGTGCGCGGACCGGGCGGACCTGTGGGGCGCCCTGGCCGACCTGTTCGACGACGACCTGGAAGACGCCCCCGCGGCCGACCGCATGAAGGAGTTCCGGACCGCCCTGAAGCGACCCGGAATCCTCTCTCGCCTCACGATCGGGTGATTCCCCTCGCCCCCCACCCAATCCCACCATAAGATGAACACATGTTCGACACTAACCCGTCCCAGCCCACCCCACCGGCACATGCCCCAACCGCACACGCTGCGGGTGGTCACCGACCGGCACGGAGGCGATCTTGGCGCCAGTCGCGAAGTCGATGGAGGTTACCCGGTCCGCGCCACTCTCCGAGATGACACATGCCCTGCCATCCCCGGTGACCGTGGCCCAGTAGGGCTTGGACGCCGACACGAGCGGCCCCTCCCGCAACGACGCCCGGTCGACGACCGTGGCGTAGTCATCCATCGTCCCGGCAACACAGAGCTTGGTCCCTGCCGGATTGATGGACAACCCATGATGCCGCGAATCGTTGACGAACGTGGTGCGGTCATCACTCGTCGCCGGATTCTTGGGCAACGTCTTGTCCCTGGTGATCCGGTCGCTGGCCACGTCGTACTCCAGGAACCCGTTGTAAAAGGAGACCTGAAAGTACAACTTGGACTCATCCGGCGAGAACACAGCAGGCCGCACGGCGTCCGAAAGGTCGCTACGCCCAAAGGCGTCCAGCCGCTGCCGCATGTCCACAACCCGAACCTGCTGGAAGGTACGAGCATCCGCGATGGTCAGCCGCCGATCCCCCTTGGTCCAGTCCCAGAACGGATCGTCGAGATCGGTATTAACCTCCCCAATGGAAGAGTTCCAAATATAACGCCCATTCCCCGTAAAAACATTCTCATGCGGCTTGTCCCCCGTGCGAAACGCCCCAAGCTGCCGCCCACTGACGATGTCAAGCACATGCACGGTGTTGGAGGTAGACGCGGACACGGCAACCCGAGCCCCATCCGGCGAGACAGCCATATGGTCAGCCCGGTAACCCGACACGGCAAACCGCCAGTTCACCGCCCCATCAGCCAGATCAATCGAGACCACATCAGCAAAGGAAGGCCGCGACACGACAACCGCCGCCCCATCCGGCGTGGTGTACATGTCGTCAACGAACTGATCGTGCCCCTCCCCAACCGTCTCCCGAATCCCAAGAAAATAAGCCAACCGAACAGGATCGAGGTAAATCTCCCGCAACCGCTCATCCTTGTCCGGAATGACGTTGAGCCGCCCAACCCGCGTAAGATCAGCGGTAGAGGCCACCACATCAGCGGTGCCCTCCCAGTTGTTCCCAACGAGAAGCACCTCCCGCAAAGCCGCAGGCGCGGCCACGGAGGAGACAGGAGCAAGAGCCAAAACAGAAACCGCGGCCAAAACCGCACACCCAAGAGGACGCCACTTCATCGGAGCCTCCGACCAGAGTTACCTACTTCACAGTAGCTTCCCCAGCAAACCAGCCCCCATCCCCCAACACTAGGCGCTGACCCCCAACACACCACCCACCGCTTGTAGCCAACCCACAACGCCACACGGCGCGCCCCGGACCCCAACGCCGGTGGGTCCATCAAACGAACGGCTCTGTCTCTGGTTGCGTGACCAACCAGCTTGACGCGCTCCGACGCCGCCATGCCAAGGGTCGGGTGGCCGGAGGGAGTCTCACCCTCCGGCTCCCACAGAACCGTGCGGTTACGGTCTCCCGTTACACGACTCTTGTCATCCTGGTCACCGGAACGTCGGTGTCCACGCCCAGTGGGCGAAGAGCCTGGGGTGTTGGCTGGTGATGCAGCCTCGCATGATCGGGTTGATCCATCGCGCGAGCTCGGTGAAGGTCAGGTGCGTCCGCAGGTGAAGCCGCCAGGAGCGGACTTCTCCGCTGATCTTCTTCAGGGCCTGCTTGCTGTGCTCGAAGTGGCCGCGTCGCTTGCCGTCCTTGCAGTACACGATCCTGGTCTTGTCGGGATGCAGCCGCAGCCCGACTTCGGCCATCCTGTTCTCCAGCGCGGCCAGCACGGCACGAGCCTGGCGCTGGCTGACACAGTGCACGACAGCGTCATCGGCATAGCGAGTTCCCGGTGTTCCGGCCGGCTGGGTCGTGCTCGTCATGTGGCGCGGCCGGCTCCCAGTACGCCTCAATTCTGTGGCCGTCGGGATCCAGACACTTGAAGGACACGTAGCCGGACTCGTCGTACTGCTCAATGACCTCGACGCCCTCGGCGGCAAGCCGGCCACCCAGCGCCCGCACCTCCGCAGGCCGAGACAACCGAAAGCCGAAGTGCAGAAACTCGGGCAACGGTCCAACCTCACCCCGCACCGGATGCAGGGCAAGGTCGAACCCGTCGGCGTTGCGGATGATCACCGTGCCGTCCTCGTACCGTTGGGCACTGGCCGGCTCGAACCCGAAGTACTCACTGTAGAAACGCTGGCTTCGCTGCTCGTCGCGCACGGGCAGCCCCAGGTGGGTCAGCTGCATGCCCTTACCCTCTGGCCCGGCGCGCTGCCCCGCAAGCTCTTTTCCCCGCTGCACATGGGAGTTCTGGATAGCTGTTGACTACGAGGGCGGCACCGGCCGGTCGAACATGGTGCACACCATGGCGGTCTGGAGTGCCTGGGCGGCCGCGGCGAGCTCCGGGTCCGTACCGAACTCGGCCCAGGACTCCGTGGCGACGAGCATGGTCGCGGTGCGGGTGCCGGTGCGGTCGGTGACGTTGACGGAGAGGTAGCCGGGGATACCACCGTCGTGACCCCAGATCGTGCCGCACGGCCTGGTGCCCGTCTGGATGCCGAGTCCGTACCCCGGCCCGTCCGGCTGGTCCGGGAACACCGGCACGGTGGCACGCAACTGGGCCAGTTGAGCCGCGGGCAGCAGCTTTCCCGACATCAACGCGGTGTGGAAGCGAGACCAGTCTCGTGCGGTGGAGACCATCGCGCCTGCCGCGCCGCCCACCGACGGGTTGTGGTCGGAGACGTCCACGTGACCGTCGTGGTGTGGTCCGGCGAACTCCCTGAACTCGGGCGGCACGCTCGGCGGCATGTGGGCGGCGTCCGGCTCGTAGCCGTGCGCGTGCCGGCCACGCCAGGCGGAGCCCGTGGCGTAGTAGGTGTGCGTGAGGCGCAGCGGCCGCGCGATCCGGTCCCGCACCAGGTCGGCCAGGCTCGCCCCGGTGACGCGCTCCAGGACGGCGCCGATCGCGGCGTAGTTGGTGTTGCTGTACGACCATTCCGCGCCGGGCGCGAACAGCGGATCGTGCGCCACCCCCACCGCGAGCAGTTCCGCCGACGTCCACGGCCGCCGGTCCGTGCCCACGAACGACGGCCAGACCACGGGGTCCTGGGTGTAGTCGAACAGGCCGCTGGTGTGGTTCAGCAACATCCGCAACGTGATCGCCGCACCGCCCGGCACCACGCCCGGCAGCCACTTCTCCACCGGGTCGGTCAGTGCGAGCCTGCCCTCGGCGACCAGTTGCAGCACGATCGTCGCCATCACCGTTTTGGTGCTGGATCCCTCCCGGAACTCGTCCCCCGCGCTGAGCACGTGGTCCCGCCTGGTCCAGTCGGCCTGCGCGGCGAGCTCGACCGGCCGGCCGCTGCCGTCGTCCACCCGCACGATCACCCCGGGCGCGCCGGCATCCACCAGCTCCTGTACCAGCCGGTCCAGTTCGGCACGCCCACTCGCGGCCGCGGCCGCCGGGGTCGCGACGGCGGCGACCGCACTCACCACGAGCACCGAAAACACACGACGAGCTGACGACACAACACGATGGGGCATGGACCTTTTCCTCCACGTGACGGGGTGAGACAGCCGACAATGCCCGCCCCGCCCGGCACGTTCGATCCGGCAGACCCCCCGAAACATGGTGAGGACAGCCCTACCACGGCACCCCGGGGAAAAATCTGGCCGCGGTGTCGGATCGGGGCTCGTCGTCCCGGTGGTCGTCGGCCAGGGTGTGCGGCTGTTCCCGGACAGCGGACCGGACCTCGCGCTCGACCTGGTCGAGTCGCGAGCCTTCCCGAAAGCCATCACGCTCCAGGTCTACCGGCCGGCCGGACGCCCGCGGTACGCGACGGACTGAGGCACGCCAACCACGCCGACCTACCATGGGCGCACTGAGGTCGGCGTGGAGGTGGCGTGAACACCCTGTGGACAGTTCTGCGGACAAAAGGCTCGGCAGACCAGGTGGCGAAGGTCGAAAAGCTCACCAAACATGCCGCTGCTCTCCTGGACCTGGTACGCGACACCTTCCCGACCTACACACTGCACAACCATGTCCACGCCGAAAATGTCGTCAGGCTGATGGAACAACTGCTGGGCGACCGCCTCGAGGACCTGTCCGCCCTGGAGAGCGCGATCCTGCTGTTGAGCGCGTACTTCCACGACATCGGCATGGTCTACTCCGCCGACGAACGAGGCAGGATCACCCAGGAGCCCGCGTTCGACGACTACCTGCGCACCCACCCAGAGGAATACCTGCGGTTCCAGAACTCGGCCGAACCCGACGAGTCCGTCATCGAGGGCTACTGCCGCTGGCGCCACGCGGTGCGTGTGTACGACTTCCTCTCCACCGTTTCCGAGGACCTGCTCACCTGGGACGGCGTCTACCTCCGCAAACACCTGGGTGTGGTGTGCAAGAGCCACAACGACAACGTCGACACCCTGAAGGACGAAATATTCGACACTGATTTTCTCGGCACCTGCGACCTCCGGTTCTGCGCCATACTGCTGCGCCTGGCGGATATCCTCGACTTTGACAACTCACGCTCACCGGAGTCCGTTTACGAATACCTCGAACTCGGGCGCCGAGCCACCCCGAGGACCGCCGCGAGCGACGTGGAGTGGTTGAAGCACCTCAACTCGAACGGTTTCGTCTTCCCCGCCAGCCGGTCCCGGGAGTACGCCATCACGTTGGTGGCCGGGCCCGACCACCCGGCCGTGGAGAGCGACGTCCGCGACTTCCTCGACGTCATCGAGAGCGAGCTCGCCAGCTGCCAAAGCCTGCTCCAGCAGTGCGCTGCCCGGTGGTCCTCCTTCACGCTGCCCGGCAAGGTCGACCGCCGCAGCATCGTCAGCAAGGGTTACGTCTTCGGCGACTTCCGCTTCAAGCTCGACCGCCAGGCCATCCTCGACCTGTTCATGGGTGAGAACCTCTACAGCGACCCCAGCGTCTTCCTCAGGGAGCTCGTCCAGAACTCCATCGACGCCACCCGGTCCCGCGCGAAGCTCCAGAACCTGGACCCCGTGGCCGAGGGCTGGGACATCACCCTGACGGACTGGCACGACTCCGAGGGCTACCAGTGGATCCGCATCGACGACAACGGTTCCGGGATGAACCGGCACATCGTCGACAACTACCTTCTCCGCATCGGCAGGTCGTACTACTCCTCCCCGGAGTTCCAGGCCGAACTGCGCCGCCACGCCCGCCCCGGCGAGCGCCCACTGGTGTCGATCGGCAAGTTCGGGGTGGGCCTGCTCTCCTGCTTCATGCTGGCGGACCAGGTGGAGCTCACCACTCTCCGGGTCGACGCTCGGGGCAACCTCGACAAGCCCCTCCGCATGTCCTTCCACCACGTCGCCAACTACTCGTTCTTCCAGACACCCGACGAGAAGCCCACTCCGCTGCCCGGGAAGTACGGCCCGGAAGCCGGCTACCGCACCAGCCCAGGCACGTCCATCGTGGTGCGCATAGATCCCCGCAAACACGGCATCACGCTCGATATCGAACGACTGTGCCGCGCCCATCTCCTCGCGGCCCGCGTACCGGTCACGGTGAACGGCAAACGCATCACCGATGGCAAAGCAAAAACCGACCGTGCACTATGGCCGAACAAGACAACACAGCTGGCGGTCCGGTGGGTGCATCTGCCAACCACACCGTCTACGGGACGGCTGGCAGCCGCCCTGGAGGAGCTGAGCGTAGAGCTGACTCCACTTGATTTCAGCCTGATCACCTCAGGCAGAAATGCCGAACTGGATGGCGCGGGCTTTCTGCTGACCATCGACAGCGCAAAGACACAGGAAATGCTCAGAGAGGTCCCCCTCGTCAGTTTGCCAGGACTAGCGGGTATCGACACCGGGGCGATACCGGACGACATGATCAAACAGTTTCGAGGAACACTCGGCCGAGTGACCCTCAACGTGCAATATGCGGCCAGCGCCTCCGAGTTTCCACACATCCAACTGCACATCTACACCGCGGCAACGAACGACCTGCTCCGCAAAGGTGCACGTTGGCTGAACCGATCGGACGCCTCGAACCAGGCAATGAAACAATGGCAGGACTTGCAGGATCGAATCAGGCCCAACGACCTCAGCACCAACCCTCGACCGCCAACCATCGCCGGCTATATTGATTGGCGATCCCTTACCGACCTGGGCTTCACCCCTACCAACCTGCGCTCCTGGAGTCACAACGGGATACGACTGCCGATCCCATCGGACCCTACGACGAACCGGATGGGACTGTCGGCCCCAGCGAGCCAGGGGCGCAGTTCACCCTGGGTAGATCTCGCGGCCAGTCACCAGGGCGCGGATGACGACCACGGGAACATCGTAGGCGCGATCTATGGCTCCTTCTGGCTCACTGACGAACTGCGGCCCGTGCTGAACATAGCCAGAACCAAGGTCAACACAGTTCCCTTTCGCCTCTATTCAGCCATCAATCTCGCCACGCGACGAAGTCTGAGTCGGCTACCGGCAGGCCACTGCTTCCGCACGATCAGCCAGCAAGTCGATGCTCTCGACGTTCTTGGGGCCCACTGGAAACTGAGTGAGATTGTTACCGACCCCCTCATGTGCCAACCTGACGGTTGGCTTTCCGAACCGATGCTCAAACTGGACACGGGCGAACCCGCCTCGATTCTCGATATCCGCGAGATCGTCACCAGAGTGGGCGAATGCGTCGTGTACTGGCCGCTGCACAGAGTCCGTCGCACCAGTATCCACGCACATCTTCTTCGCGCACTGATGTGCATCAACCTGGATCTGGTGGTGGATAGCAGTTCCGGGTTCGTCAAGGTTCGCTCCAACGCCATACCTCACCTTGATCATCGACTCGAGAGATACGAACCAGGGTTCCTCCTGCCTTACACCCCGGACAGCAAGGCCTTGATCCTCCTCAACGGCCCTCTCCTCAGCGCTCACCGACCACCCAACCTTCACCACGAACTCATAGCTTGGTTCCTGCAGGTCACCTCCATTCTCCAGACCCGCGCACCCGCATTGGAGACGCAGTTCTGCACGGCTCTCAGAATGCTCGACGCCCGGCTCAAGGAACCGGATCCGCTCGTTGACCTGCGCAACGTCGTCGACAGGATTGGCGCCGTGGCTTCGGCAAACGGTGGAAGTCCCTTCGCGGGCACCTTGGACGAGAGCTGCTTCGAGGTAATACGAGACAACAGGCAGTAGGACGGATCGAGATCAGGCCTGCTTCTCGAGCAGCGCGGCGAAGCCGTCGAGGTGGCGGGCCAGGCTGTACTCGAACAGACCGTCCAGGTCGGCCGCCGCCTCCCCCGGAATCGTTGCCAGAAGAGGAAATCGGCCGCTGCGCAGGAGTTCGTCGGCTCGTTTCCGCTGAGATTGCCACCAGCGCGTAAGGGGAACGCCGGTTTCCTGTTCGGCTTCCGTTTCGGCGGCGAGGGTGAGCGCGGCCGTCAGCACCAGGGCGTGCAGTGTCAGCGCCTCCCGGGTCTTCGTGGCCATCGGGAGGGGCAGGTCGGCCAGGGCGCGGAGGGTCCATTCCGTGTGGGCCATCATGTTCGGGGTGAGGGCCGGGCGGGTGAACGAGACCGCCTCGGGGAGCCAGACATGGCGGCGGCACAGCTCCCACTGCCGGCGGGAGATCAGCTCCAGCTTGGCTCGCCAGCCGTCCGGACCCGGCACGGGCAACTCGGCCTCGCCGAAGGTCTCGTCGGCCATCTGCGCCACGAGCTCGTCCTTGTTGGCCACATGTCGGTACAGGGACATCGGGCCCACGCCCAGTTCGGCGGCCAGGCGGCGCATCGACACGGCGTCCAGGCCCTCCACGTCGGCTATCGCGATCGCGGCGTCGAGCACCTGCTTGCGGGTCAGCGGCTGTCTGGGCGGCCTCGGCAGGGTCGGGCGCCCCGCCACCACCGTGCCGGAGCCGACCTTCGACTCGACCAGGCCCTCGTCGCGAAGGGTGGACATCACCCTGGTCGCGGTGGCGATGGCCACGCCAAAGCGTTGGGCGATCTGGCGGATGGACGGCATCCGGTCCCCGGGCTGCAGGTCGCCGGTCTGGATGCGGGCGCGGAGCTCCGTGGCGATCGTGCGGTACGGCGGGTCCATCGAGGCGGGTGACACACAGCAAAGTGTACTAGTTCGATATCAATCAGTGTAGTGCACTTCAGACAGCGAAAAGACGACGATCAAGCCCTGCGTCGATACCGTGTACGCATGGAAGTCGATACACCGTACGCAGACACCGTCGTGAACGTCCTCACCGACGCGTTCATGCCTGATCCCGTCGTCTGTTGGCTCTTCCCCGAGACGACCGAGCGCCGGCAGCTCCAGGCGGGCTTCTACCGCTCGTTACTCGGCCATCCCGCCGCCGAGGCGCACCTCGTCGGGCACGACGGCGCCGCCATCTGGCTGACCTTCACCAATGGTCAGGCCCTCGGCGGTGAACCACCCCAACACGACAGGTTGCGGGCGCTGGGCGAGGCACTGGCGGAACGGCACCCGAAGGAACCACACCTCTACCTCCCCTGCATGGGCGTGGTCAGCACCAGGCAGGGCGCCGGGATCGGCTCGGCGATGCTCCGCCAGCGGCTCGAGCGGACGGACCTCCCCGCATACCTCGAAGCCAGCTCACCCCGCAGCCGCGCCCTCTACGCGCGGCACGGGTTCGCGGACCTCGGCGAGCCCGTCCGCGTCCTGGACAGCCCACCCCTCTGGCCCATGTGGCGCCCACCGGAAGGAACCCGATGACCACCCTCGTTTTCGTGCACGGCACCAACTCCTCGTCCTACACCTGGTCCGGCCTGGTCAACGAGCTGAACCTGCGTGGGCACCGCGCCGTCGCCGTCGACCTCCCGGGGCACGGCGACGAGGGGTTCTTCCCCCGCGCCTACCAGGCCCCGCAGGACCCGCGGGCACTGGCCACCGAACCCTCACCACTCGCCACGTTCACCCTCGACGACTACGTCGAGCGGGTCGTGCACGTCGTGCGGCGGGCCCGCGGGCCCGTCATCCTCGCCGGCGCCAGCCAGGGTGGCGTCACCGTCAGCCGGGTCGGGAACGCCGTCCCCGAGCTCCTCGACCGGGTCGTCTACGTCGCCGCCTACTGCTGCGTCGACCTGCCCGACATGGCCTCCTACCTCGCGACCCCGGAGAACGCGGACAGCCAGGTCGGCAAGGTGACCGCGGCCCTCGCCGGCGACCCGCGGGCGCTCGGGGTGAGCCGGATCAACTGGCGGACGGCCGACCCGGCGCTGATCCAGGGCATCAAGGAGTGCCTGGCCGGGGACTTCACCGACGACGCGGTCCGGCACCTGCTCAACATCCTCGAACCGGACGAGCCCGCCGTCATCCCCGTCTCCGAGGCCCGCGGGGAGGCGCACACGTGGGGCCGGATCCCCCGCACCTACGTCCGGTTCACCCGCGACCGGCTGATCCCGCCCGCGCTGCAGGACCGGTTCATCCGGGAGGCCGACCGGCTCACGCCCGGCAACCCGACGGACGTCCGCAGCGTCGACGCACCGCACGTCGGGCCGTTCCACCGCAACGAGCTGGTCGAGATCTTCAGCGAGCTAGCTGAGCGTGTAGGCCATGCAGGTCACCGAGGACCCACAGGTCACCGACCAGCTCCCCGGTGAAGGTGAAGAAGGCGGCGCCCGCCCAGGAGACCCGGCGACCACTGGGCGGGACGCCCAGGAACGTCGCGTGGTGGACGCCGGAGAACGTCATGCGCGCGGCGGCCCGGCCGTCGGCGGCGACCAGGGTCTCGATGTCGCAGCGGTAGTCGGCGAGCGCGCCGGTCACCTCGCGCACGTAGTCGACGAACTCGGCGTGGCCCGTCCGGACGGCGCCGAGTGAGCCGCGGAAGGTGACGTCCGGGGCCAGCACCGCCGGCACCACCGCGAGGTCCTGGCGGTTCCAGATCTCGTCGTAGAAGCGCCGTACCTGCCTGACGTGTGCGTCCACGTCCCCAGTCTGCTCCCGTTCCCGTCCGGTTTGTCGGATGATCGACGCCATGGACGTGCTCGGGGACGTGCTGCGGGCGCTGGCGGGCGACCCGCGCCTGGTCGACGAGGTGGTCGACGCCGCACGGGCGGCGTCGCCCGAGGTGGCGCGGCTGCCGGAGGCCGAGAACCGCCGGCACATCGCCGTGATGGTGGCGGCCGCGCTCGCGGTCGCCGGGCACCCGGAGGAGCCCGGCGACGGTGTGTACGCGGCCGCCGAGGCGTTGGGCGCCGATCGGGCGATGCAGGGGATCCCGATCGAGGCGTTGTTGCGGGGTGTGCACGCCGGCCGCACCCGTGCGGTGGACATCGCGGTCGTGCGGGCGCGGGCGGCCGGGGTGCCACCCGACGCGATGCTGGACACGCTCGTGCGGTTCAGCCGCTTCGCCGGCGCGCTGGAGCGGCACGTGATCAGCGGCCACCGCCGCGCCGAGCTCGCCGCGCGGGACGCGCACACGCACGTCCTGCGGCGGCTCCTGCACGGGCCCGGCGAGCTGGCGGACGACGAGATCCTCCGCGCGGGGCTGCGGCCCGACGGCGAGTACCACTGCGTGCTCTCCGACGTGTGCGACCCCGTCCGCGCCCGCTCACTCGAGCAGCGCCTCGCCGGCTTCGGCGGCGTCTACGGCCTCGTCGAGGGCAGGCTGGCGGGCCTGTCGCCCCGCGTGCCCGCACTCGACGAGCCGACGGACATCGTCATCGTCGCGCCCGCCGCGCCCGTGCGGGCGGTGCGGACGCGGTACGCGCTGTGCCTGACGGCCCTCACGGCGGCGGGGCACCGGCCCGGGGTGCACCAGCTGGCCGACCTCGCGGGCGAGACCGCCCTGGCCGCGCAGCCGGTGCTGGCGGAGCTGCTGGCCGCCGAGTACCTCAAACCACTCGACCGCGCGGACCCGTTCCACCGCCAGCTCGCCACCACCGGCCTCGCCTACCTCGACCACGGGCAGCGGATCGACCAGACCGCCGAGGCCCTGCACGTGCACCCGAACACGGTCCGGTACCGGCTGGGCAAGCTCGCCGAGCTGACCGGCGCCGCGCCCGGCCCGGTACTGCACACGCTCAGGTGGTGGTGGGCGCTGCACACCTGGCTGAAGGGCTAGTCACTGCTGCTGTCCGGGAACTCCGCCTTGTAGCCGAGCGAGGTGAACATGCCGGTCAGCATCTGCCGGAGGTTGCGTTCGGCGCGCCTGGTCAGCCCCGCCTCCTTGGCCGCGTCGCCGATCTTCTTCTCCGCCAGCACGTACAGTTCGCGCTGGTCCTGCGCCTGGAACAGGCTCTTCACGCTGTCGAACACACCGCGGTCCTGCGAGTAGACGTAGGTGTGCTCCTGGTCGATGTTCGGCTTCGCGAGCTTCGGCTCCGGCAGCCGGACCTGCACGGTCTTCTTCTCGGTGTCGACCGTCAACGCCTTGTCGGACAGGGTTTCCAGGTCGATGTACGCGTCGACCGAGCCACGCGCGACGAACAGGGTGCGGCTACCGGCGATGAAGTCCGGCACCCACGCCACGTCGTGCTCCAGGTCGACGACCACCTGGAAGTTGCCCTCCGCCGCGTGGTACTGGCTCAGATCGCGCACCGACTGCAGCAGTGCCGGCTGGGTCCGGTCGGTGACCTCGTCGGTGAACGGGTTCAGCTTGGGAACCAAGCTGACCAGCCACAGCAGTAGGACGACCACCACGAGCACGATGGCCACCAGGCGGCCAGCCTTCCACAGTGGACTGATTGTTCGGTCGGACATCACAAACCTCCCACCGCCGGTCCCCCGTATCGGGGATTACCCACGATCGGGGGACTTCAACCGGCGATGCTCGGCGGTCCGTGTGGTCAGCTCTGCGTGATCTCCACCTTGTCCGGGTAGAACGCGACGTGACCGGCGATCTCCGCGACGGCCGGGTACGGCTCGCGGTAGGTCCAGATCGCGTCGGTCAACTCGCCGCCGGCCGTGACCAGCGTGTAGTACGAAGCGTCACCCTTGTAGGGACAGTACGTGCTGGTGTCGGTCTCCTTGAGGAACGCCGGGTCGACGTCGGCCAGCGGGATGTACTGCACGGCCGGGTAGTCCGACTCCCGCAGCGCCAGCGCGGCGGTCGTGTCGGCGACGACCTGGCCATCGACCCGGACGACGACCCGCGCCGGGTTCTTCTCGACGGTGATCGGGTGGTCGGGGCCGGGCGTCTTGATCTCGCGGGACATGGCTCACCTTTCCTGGGAACGTCCTACGACTGTGTCAAGTCCCGGCCAGCGCGCGTTGTTCCCGCCGCAAGCCCTAACCTGTCATCGCGCGGCGTGATGGAGAACGGCGGTGTTGGTGCGCGGGATCGACTACTACGAACTGCTCGGCGTGGCTCGCGACGCGTCAACGGACGAGATCAGATCCGCGTACCGCGCGCTCGCCAAGGCCATGCACCCCGACCGGGGCGGCACCGCCGGCGCGTTCCGGCTCCTGCGCGAGGCCTACGAGACGCTGACCGACCCGGAGCTGCGCGCGGACTACGACCGCGGCGACGAACCCGACGAAACCGAAGACGAACCCGACGTCCCGGCGCGGCCCCGCCGGCCAGCCCGTTCCCGGAGTGAACCCGCTTACGAGCCAACGCTGCCGGTGCTCCGGCCCGACACGATCCCGTGGTGGGACGAGGTACGCAGGGACCGCCGCGTCGTGCTGGCCCCCGCCACCGGCCCGGGCCAGCCCGTCGCACTCGGCACGGCCGGCGGGGCCGCCGCGCTCGTGCTGCTGCTGGCGCTCGTCGGCGTGCCGGCGTGGCTGGTCATCGTCGCGTTGCTGGCCGGGCTCGCGGCCACGGTCGAGGTCGGCCGGCGACACCTTGCCGCGCAACGCGTCGACCGGGAGTTCACCGCCGAGTTCGGCGACCGCGTGGTGTTCGGCCGGCCGGGCGCCGAGGACGACGAGCTGGCCGAACGGCTGACCGCCGGCCTGCTCGACCGGTACCTCAGACGCATCCCCGGTGTGCGGATCTTCCACGGTCTCGCCACCGAGGAGGGCTCGGTGTTCGCCGACCTCGACCACGCCGTGCTGTGCGGGCGGCGGCTCGTGCTGGTCGAGTCGAAGCTGTGGTTGCCCGGCCACTACGAGGTCGACGAGTACGGCGAGATCCTGCGCAACGGCCACCGCTTCCGGGGCGGCGCGGTCCGCCTGCCCGAACACCTCGCGGCCTACCGGGCGCTGCTGCCGGACGTCGAGCTGCGGGGCGTGCTGCTGCTCTACCCGAGCCGAGCAGGCGAGATCACCGTGGGCGACGGACTGGCTCACACACCGGAGCGGTTCGTGCGTGAGGTGGGCGAATGGCTCGCCACCGAACCATCCACTGTGGACCGTGAAGTCTTCCGGATAGTTCTACAACAGGTCACCGCGACCGGCTGAGCAGCCAAGATCATCTTGGGCCACTCGGCCGCAAGGTGCACTAGGACGTTTGCGGTAGCATCGCATCCGCCATCCGGACGGTGACGCCGTTCCCTGCCGTCCTCACTACACCCGGAAGGACACGATGTCTGACGCGCCTACTCCACCCTGGGGGATCCGGGTGGAGCCCGACGTTGGAAACGAGTACGCCGAGGGCATCGAGCGCCTCCAGACAAGACTTCTGCACATCGGCCTGTTCCTGCTGACCGTCGTGATGCTCGGCGGCGGGGCCGGTGTGCTCATGGTGGTGACCGACGACTCCCGCGCGGTCGGCGTGTCGATCGCGGTGGTCGCCGGGTGCGTCGTCGCGGTGCTGGCCGCCCTGCTCGGCGCGATGTCCGCGACGCGGCAGCTCACGGCGCTCGCCCGCAGACCACGCCCCGTCGCACCGCGGCCGCGCCCGGAACCCGTTACATACCAGCGGGAAACGCCACAGGTGGAGGCGCTGCGGCCGGAGGCACGCCAGGTGGAGGCCGCGCCGCTGTGGGCGCGCCCCGGCGAGCAGCAGGTCACGATCACCGACGACCCCGGCCAGCGGCGCGAGGTGTTCGTCAAGCTGGCGCGGCGCCTGCAGTCCCTCATCAACCGTGCCATCAAACGGATCGACGAGCTGGAGCAGGACAACGAGGACCCCGAGCTCCTCGACGGCCTGTACGAGATCGACCACCTCTTCACCCTCGCGCGGCGGCAGGGTGAGAACCTCGCGGTGCTGGGCGGCGAGGCACCGCAACGCCGCTCGAACAAACCGGTCAGCGTCTACGCGGTGCTGCTCGCCGCGGTGTCGGAAGCCGAGCACTACCGGCAGATCGCGATCGTGCCGGTGGAGGACGTGGAGATCCACGGCCACGCGGTCGCCGAGATCATCCACCTGCTGGCGGAACTGCTGGAGAACGCGACCCGCTTCTCCGCGCCGGACGGGCCGAAGGTCGAGGTCCGCGCGCACAAGGTCACCGCGGGCCTCGCGATCGAGGTGCAGGACCGCGGCCTCGGCATGAGCCACGAGGACCTGGAACGCATCAACCACCTGCTCGACGGCTCGACCCGCATCGACCTGTCCGAGCTGCTGGAGGACGGCCGCATCGGCCTCGCGGTGGTGCGCGAGCTGGCGCGCCGGCACAACATCCGCGTACGGCTGCAGTCGAACATCTTCGGCGGCATCGCCGCGGCGGTGGTCATCCCGCCGCAGCTGCTGGCCGAGGCGGAGCGGGAGTCCCGCCACCGCGCGGCCCAGCAGCAGCAACGGGCGTCGGCACTGCCGAAGCGCCGGTCGGACACGGCGGAGCAGCCGGCGCTGACACCGTCGCCGACGCCGAGGACCGGCACCGCGGCCGACTCGTCGCCGGCACTCACGCCCGCCGCCGAACCGGCGCGGGTGCCCGCGCCGGCCCAGAGCCGGCCCGAGGTCGGGCTGCCATCCCTTGCCGCGCCAGGCCTTTCCGCGCCCGAGCCGGCCACTTCGGTCCCGTCGCCGGGAGAGCGGTCCGGACCGGTCCAGGTGCCCGCGCCCATGCCGATCCCGACGGCGGCCGTCACGACGTCCGCCGGCCTCGGCCCGATCCGCCCGTCCCAGCCGAACCACCGCCACCGCGTGGTCGAGGGCAGCACCGCGGACGAGCTGCCCGTGCTGCCCGTCCGCGCGCCCGGCCGCTCCTACGACGATCTGCGGACCGGCGGCGACGGCGTGGTCAGCGCCGTGACCGGCGAGGAACCGAAGGCGCCGCAAGGGGACCAGCCACCGCCGCTGCCGCAGCGGCGCGGCAGCCACCTGCGTGAGGAGCTGCTGCAGCCGCCCTCGCCGACCCGGCCGGTGCCCGGCCACAACACCAGCCTCATGAAGACCGTTCAGGCGGGCCGGGAGAACTGGTTCGCACAGCAGGAGCACGAGAACGAGAACAGAGGAGACCAATGGCCGACGACCTGAACTGGCTGCTGCGCAGGCTGGTTGAGGCGGTACCCGACACGCACAGCGCCCTGCTGCTGTCGGTCGACGGCATTCCCAAGTACTGGTACGGCCTCGACATCGACGGCGCCGACCGGCTCGCGGCACTGGCCGCGAGCATGTGCTCACTCGCCAACCAGGTGGGCAAGAAGTTCTCCCAGGACGGCGGTGACGGGGTCCGGCAGGTGATCACCGAGCTCAACGAGATCATCCTGTTCGTGACGGCGGCGAGCGCCGGCAGCGTGCTGGCGGTGCTGGCCGCACGGGAGGTCGACGCCGGCATCCTGAGCTACGAGATGCAAAGGCTGTGCACACAGGTGCCGGCCGTACTGACGACACCGACCCGCTACGCCACACACCAGGCCAATGGGACTCGGTGACGATGACCGGTCCGGACGAGGACCCCGGTCTCTTCGGCGTACGGCCGTACGCCATGACCAGCGGCAGAACCCAGCCCAGCACGCCGCTCGACCTCATGTCGATGGTCCGGGCGACGGGCGAGGGCATGGTCACACCGCGCCAACTGGGGGTCGAACACGCGAAAGCGTTGGAACTGTGCGAAAAACCCACCTCGGTGGCGGAGATCGCCGGCATGCTGCGCCGGCCCGTCACCGTGACCAAGGTCGTGCTGTCGGACCTGATCGAGCTGGGTGTGGTGATCGCGAAGTTCACACCAACCGAGTACTCCAACGATCCGGCCATTCTGGAGGCGGTGATTGATGGCCTCCGACGGTTTGTCTGATCTCTTCCCCATCCAGGTCAAGATCCTGATCGCGGGCGGGTTCGGGGTCGGCAAGACGACGTTCGTGGGCGCGGTCAGCGAGATCGAGCCGCTGACGACCGAGGAGACGCTGACCACGGCCAGCGTCTACAGCGACAGCGTCAACGGCGTCGAGGCGAAGTCGACGACGACGGTGGCGATGGACTTCGGCCGGCTTTCCTTCCCCGACAAGAACCTCGTGCTGTACCTGTTCGGCACGCCCGGCCAGGACCGGTTCTGGTTCATGTGGGACGAACTGTCCCGCGGCGCGGTCGGCGCGGTGGTGCTCGCCGACACCCGCCGGCTCGCCGACTGCTTCGGCGCGGTCGAGTTCTTCGAGCGTCGCGGCATCCGCTTCCTGGTGGCACTGAACGAGTTCGACGGTGGCTACCGGTACACCGACGTCGACGTGCGGCAGGCGCTCGCGCTGAAGCCACACGTGCCGCTCGTGCGGTGCGACGCCCGGAAGACACCGTCCGCGAGCCGGGTGCTGATCACCCTGCTCGAGTCCGTCCTGGCGTCCGCCCGCGCCGCCAGTCCGATGATTGGGAGTCCACAATGAACCCTGACATCCTCGACCAGCGGCTCATGACCGCGCCGCACGACCCGGACATCCCGCAGCGGCTGGCCCGCCTGGCACAGCTGGCACAGCTCGGCGTCGGCGACCGCCCGGACCCCGAGTTCGACGAGTTCGCCGCCCGCCTCGCCGCGGCGGCCAAGGCACCGTACGCGATGGTCAACTTCGTGGGCGACGAGGAGCAGTACTTCGCCGGCCTGTACGGCCCGACGAGCGCGAAGGCGGACGCGCTGGAGGCCGCGTCGTCGGCGTCGCGTGCCACGCCGGGGCGCACGATGTCGCGTGAGCACGGCTACTGCCCGCACGTCGTGGTGCGGCGCAAGGCTTTGGTGCTCGACGACGTGTGCGCGTACCCGCGGTTCGCGGTCAACCCGGTGGTGAACTCGATCGGCGTGCGGGCGTACATGGGCGCGCCGCTGATCGACCGCACCGGCACCGCGATCGGCACGATCTGCGTGGTGAACACGGAGGAGAGCAACTGGGGCCGCGGCGGCCTGGAGATGATCAAGTCCATGGCCGCCGAGGTAATGGAACTGATCCACCGCCGCGAACAGCAACTCGGCTGACCCGCCCCGCCGGCTGACGTGCCCTGAAGGACCCCTTCGAGACGTTCAACGTCCTGAAGGGGTCCTTCAGGGCTTCAGCGGCGCCACCAGCGGGACGGGGACGGTTCGGCAACGCGTAGCTGCTCGGCGAAGCGGGCGGACCACTGCTCGCGGTAGGTGCCCAGTGCCACCTCGGCCAGGCGCAGGCGCTGGACGTCCGAGGTACCGGCCGGGGCGTAGATGTGGTTGGCGTCGCGGAGAAAGCGTTCGATGTGGCGGCCGGGGTCCAGCCCGTGGGCGGCGTGCACCTCCATGGCCGTGCGCGCGGAGTCCAAAGAGGACTCGACGTTGGTGAGCGTGGCGCTGATGAGCTCGGCGTCGCAGGGGAAGCCCTCGTCGAGCAGGTGCGCGGCGTGGTACGCGGTGAGCCGCGCGGTCATCAGCTGGGACTGCAGCTGCCCCAGTTTCTGTTTGATGGTGGGAAGTTCGGCGAGCGGCGCGTCGTACCTGCGGTGCGTCTGTGCGAAGTGGACGGTGTGCTCCACGATCGCCTGGTGGATACCCAGCGCGACGGCGGTCAGGTTCGGCCGGCCGTAGAGAATGCTCGACGAATACGCGACGGCGAGCCCATCTCCTTCCGCACCAAGCAGGTTCTCAATGGGAACGAAGCAGTTTTCGAATATCAGTTCGCCAAAGCTGAAACCGTGCAGACCCATCGCGGGTTGGTGTGGGCCCAGTGACAGTCCCCGCGCGTCGGCTTCGACGAGGAACGCCGAAAGACCGCGGGAACCCGGCCCGGTGCGCACGACCACACCGTGCAGATCACCGACGTGGCTGTTGCCCACGAAAACCTTGCGCCCGTTGAGGACGTAGCCGCCTTCCACCCGTTCGGCGGTTGCGGACATGCCCAGCACGTGCCCGCCGGAGTCCGGCTCGGTCACCGCGATGGTCGGCAGGCACGCGCCGTCGGAAACCGCTGGCAGCCAACGCTTCTTCTGTTCCGCGTTCCCGAAGTGAACTATCTTGGCGACGCCGAGCTGCGAGGCCTGCACCATGGCGCCCATGGCCCCGCTAACCCGCGACAACTCCTCGATGATGATCGTCTTGGCGAGGTGCCCGAGGCCCATTCCGCCGTACTTCGGGTCGACCGTGACACCCAACCAGCCCTGCTGGGCGATGAGCCTGGAGAGTTCGACGTGTACCGCTCTGCTTTCCTCCATCTCAGCGATACGGGGGGCGACCTTCGACTCCGCGAAGTCACGCACCTGCGCACGCAACCGCTCATGTTGCGGCGTGGTGAAATAGCTGGTACTTCCGGTTGCGGTGCTCACTTGACGGCCCCCGACCTTTTGTCACCGACCAACGCGAACTCCCGGATTCTTGTGTGCAGTGGACAACTTTGCCACTGATCACCCCGTTAGCGGTACCTCCCAAATGGTGACGAGAATTACGAATCGCTACGGAATGTGATCACCACTGTGATGACTATCTGTACACAAAGGACAGACCGCGCGCCTGACCACTGAGAACAGGTCAGGCGCGCGGCCGGAACGGTATACGGTTGTCGATCAAGCCCTAGGCACGGGCCCGGCGGCGCCCGCCGGAGGAACGCGCGACGGGCGGCATGCCGTCGTAGGAGTCCTCCGGACCCTGCCGGGTCGACGGCACGCCGTAGTCCTCGGGACGGCCGTGCTTCGGCATCCGCACCACCGGCATCTCGATCGAGTCGTCCATGCTGGACAGGGCGGGGACGAGGCGCAGGCTGCTCAGGTCCGGGTCGGCGTCGCGCCGGGTGGGCGGGCGGCCGAACTCCGGCGTCAGGTCCTCGGCCCGGTGCGCCGCGCGGCGACCACCCGGTGCGGCGGCGGGCAACGCGCTGTACGAGTCCTCGGCGCGCCGGCGGCCGCCCCGGCGAACCGGGGCCATCCCGGTCACCGAGGTCTCCGGGCCGTCGTCCTGCGCGGCACGGGACCGGCGGGCCGGGGCCATCCCGTTGACCGCCGTCTCCGGGCCGTCGTCCGCCCGCCGCCGCGCCGGCGGCGAGTTGTAGGAGTCCTGCGCACCCCCGCGGGCCGGCGGCATGCCGTTGACCGCGGTCTCGGGATCGTCGGCCGCGCCACGCCGCGCCGGCGGGAGGGCGCTGAAGGAGTCCTGCGGGCCACGGGCCGCCGCCGGCGGCAACGCGCTGAACGAGTCCTGCGAGCCGCGGGACCGGCGAGCCGGGGGCGTGCTGGGAGCGGCGTCCTTGGCACCGCGAGCCGGCGGCAGGGCGCTGTAGGAGTCCTGCGCGCCGCGACGGGCCGGGGGCATGGCACTGAACGAATCCTCGGGACCACCGTCGGAACCACGCCGCGCCGGCGGCATCGCACCGAACGAATCCTGCGCACCCCGACGAGCCGGGGGCATGGCACTGAACGAGTCCTGCGACCCGCGGCGGGCCGGCGGCAGACCGCTGAAGGAGTCCTGGGTGCCCCGCGCGGCCGGCATGCGGCTGAACGAGTCCTCCGGACCGCGGCTCACCGGCGGCATGGCGCCGAACGAGTCCTGCGCGCCGCGGCGAGCCGGCGGAAGACCGCTGAACGAAGCCTCGGAACCACCATCCGAACCACGCCGCGCCGGCGGCATCGCACCGAACGAATCCTGCGCACCCCGACGAGCCGGCGGAAGACCGCTGAACGAAGCCTCGGAACCACCATCCGAACCACGCCGCGCCGGCGGCATCGCACCGAACGAATCCTGCGCACCCCGACGAGCCGGCGGAAGCCCACTGAACGAAGCCTCGGAACCACCATCCGAACCACGCCGCGCCGGCGGCATCGCACCGAACGAATCCTGCGCGCCGCGCCGAGCCGGCGGAAGCCCGCTGAACGAGTCCTGCGGGCCACGGCTCACGGGCGGCATCCCGTTGAACGAGTCCTGGGGACCCCGCGCGGCCGGCATCCGGCTGCGCGAGTCCTCCGGACCACGGCTCACCGGCGGCATGCCGCTGAACGAGTCCTGCGCACCCCGCCGGGCCGGCGGCATGCCGTTGAACGACTCCTCGGCCGCGCGGCGGATCGCCGGCACGCTGCCGAACGAGTCCGACGGGCCGCGCCGGGGCGGCACGTCCGAGAACTCCGGCATGCGGACGTGTCCGTTGGCGTCGAGCAGGGCCATCTGGCCGGTGACGTCGATGGGCAGGCCGGCGTCCGGGCCCAGGCGACCGCTCAGCGGCTCCGGGAGGTTCGCGCCGACGTCGGTCATCTCGGCCGCGCTGAACTCCGGCACCCGCGGCTTGTTGTCGCGCGCCGGCCCGTGGCCGGTGGCCGGGCCGAGCGCGGGCCGGCTGGTCGGCGCGCCGAACGGGGGCGCGCCCAGCGGGGGCACCTGGAGGTCGTCACGGCCGCCACCCGCGGGCGGGCGGCCACCCGCGGGGCGGCCGTTCGCCACGCTCGGGAACGCGGCGCCGCTCGCCGCGGCCTTGGGGAACACACCGCTCCCGCCGTTGACCGGGAACGCGCCGCTGCTGGACGCGCCGTCACCGAACGGGGCGCTGATCGGGCCGCGGGGGCCACCGTTCGCGGGCGGGGAGCCGAACGGCGGGCGGGGCAGCGGACCGGAGGGGTGGCCGGGCGGGAGGTTCATCGGGCCGGACATGGACCCGGGCCGGTTGAGCGGGCCCGACGAGTTGGCCGGCGGGCGGCTGACCGGGCCGGACGGGTTCCCCGGCATGCCGAAGGGCCCCGCGCCGGGCAGGGTCTTGCCGCCGATGAGCGGGGCCTGGCCGGGCGGGGGCGGGCCGCCTGCCGAGCGGACGGCGACCGGGAGCATGCGGCTGAACGAGTCGACCACGTTCTGCGGCCGGCCGGCCGGCACCCGGCCGGCGCCGACCCCGACGGGACCGCTGACCTCGGCCGGCTGCTCGACGAAGCCGACCTCCTGCTCCTGGCGCTCCGGCCGCTGGAACTGCTTCTCCCGCGGCGGCGCCAGGTGCTTCCCGGTCCGCTTCTTCCCGGAACCACCGACGGCCACGGGTGTCCTGGTCCGGGGCTCGGCCTCCACGCGGGGGCGCGGCTCGGGGTTCTGGCGGCACAGGCTCTCGGTCCACGAGATCATCGCGGACGGGCAGTCGACGCCGGCCACCGCCATGAGCCGGCCCTCGAGCGAGTAGCCGTACACGGTGCCGGTGCCCTCGTCGGGGGTGCCGAGCTTGACGATGTCCTTGCCGAGCTTGATCATGCCGGCAGCCTGGATCCGGTAGCTGTACTGGTCGGTCCAGAACCGCGGCATCGGGGTGAACGGCTGCGCGCTCTCCCGGCCGGCGAGCAGGTTCTCCGCGGAGGCACGGCCCATCTCGACCGCGTTGAGCCAGTGCTCCACGCGCCGGGGCACGTTGTCGAACCGCAGGTTCGGCCACTGGGCGACGTCACCGGCGGCCACGACGTCCTCGGCACCCACCACGTGGCAGGTGGGCTCGCAGACGACGCCGTTGTCCAGCGGCAGGCCGGACCCGCGCAGCCAGTGCGTCATCGGCCTGGTCCCGGCGGCGAGGATCACGCACGAGACCGTCAGCGTGCTGCCGTCGGTGAGCTTCAGCCCGATGCCCTCGGCGGTGGGGTTCCACTCCTCCACCGAGTTGCCCAGCGCCAGGTCCACGCCGTGGTCGCGGTGCACACCGGTGAGCCACTCGCCGAGGTCGGGGCCGAGCACGTTGCCGAGCAGGTTCTTGCCGCGGCCGATGAGGGTCACCTCGCGGGAGAGGTGGCGCAGGCTGGCCGCCAGCTCGCAGCCGGTGAACCCGCCGCCGATGACCGCGACCCGGCCCTTGGTCGAGCCGAGGACCCGCTCCAGGTCCAGGCCGTCGGACATGGTCCGCAGCACCAGCACCCGCGGGTCGTGGTAGGGCACGCCGCTCTGCTTGCCGGCCTCGACACCGGTGGCGATGATCAGACCGTCGTAGGTCATCTCCTCGCCACCGGGCAGGACCAGGGTCTTCTTGTTGGGGATCAGCTGGCGCACCTGGGTGCCGAACCGCCAGCGGGCGTTGAGATCCTCGTACGCGGGCAGGGTGAGATCGCTCGATCTCAGCTCACCCTTGAGCAACTGCTTCGAGAGTGCAGGTCGGTGGTACGGCGGCAGTTTCTCGTCGCCGAGAATCGTGATCTCACCCTCGAACTTGAGCTCACGGAGCCGTTCCGCCGCGCGCAGGCCGGTCAGCCCACCGCCGACGACGACGATCCGTTCGTCGCGGTTCATCGGGTACGTACCTCCTGCAACTGGATCGCCTGCATCGGGCAGACGCGCGCCGCCGCCTGCGCCTGGGCGCGGCTTGACGTGTCGGGGTCACGGACGTAGCGCAGCCGTCCGTCTTCCATGAGTTGGAACAGCTGGGGGGACTCGGCCTGGCAGATGCCGTACCGCTTGCACCGCTGGTTGTCGACGCTGACCTGCACCTTCCGGCCCATGCGCGGGGTGACCACCGGGGGCTCGACGACCGCGAGCTGGGTCTCGGCGGCCTGGGGTGCGCCGGCGAGCAGGCCGGCGCGGGTCAGGATCCTCGGCGGCAGGAAGCGCAGCACGGTCAGCGTGAGCGCCGGGGTCAGCACGGTGATGCCACCGAGCCACAGCAGCCCGAGGTGGCCGTTGTGGATGGCGCCGAACCACGAGTGGATGACTGTCATCGCGACCGCAGCGTAGGCGAACTGGTGGAACCGAAGCCACCTCGAGTAGCGGATGAACCGCCGCAGCCCGGTGGAGATGAGGATCGCGGTCATGATCTCGAGGCCGAGGATGCCCATCGCGTGCCGGAGCTGGCCGCTGAAGGGCACCGCGATGCCGACGAGGTTCAGCCCCTGCTCCCGCAGGAGCAGGAACACGATGGCGTGGGTGAAGCCGGTCGCGATGGTGAACGTCGCGAGGATCATGTGGCTGGAGCGGATGGCCTGGTGGCCGGTGAGCCGTTTGATCCACCCGGTATAGGTCAGGATGCCCCAGCTGAGGGTCAGGCACATGAAGACGTAGGCCAGGCGGGCCGACATCGCGGCCACCTCACGGATGCCGATGTCGTGCTGTGGCAGTGCGACGACGTCGATCATTCGGCCGTCCCCGGCGTGCTGAAGGTGCGGACGACGCCGATCGTGGCCGCCATCATCAGGGCCGCCACCACGGCGCCGAGCAGCAGGTCACCGCCTGACAAGTGGTTCTCCGGTCTGTCGTAGGAGCGTGCGGCCGCCTCGGCGAACATGCCGTGGTCGGCGCTCACGTCGCCCGTGCTCTCGAGAATGGTCATGTGCTTCATCACGATGGTGTTCGCCTGGGTCGCGAAGTCCCGGATGGTCGTGTTGCGGGTGCCGGCGCGGACCTCCGCGATCAGCCCGAACACGGTGCCGTGCGCGGCCCGCAGCCGGTCGGCGAAGACCCGGTCGAACTGCTCGCCGCTCGCGGCCCGGATCTCGTCCATCCACTTGACCGTCGACGAGCTGGGCGTCTTGGTCAGCGTCATGCCGAACCGGCCGGCGATGTCGTTGACGGCGGTGGTGAGCTTGCGGTGGTCGGAGGCGATGGTGACGCCGACGTCACGTACCCGCTGGCTGTCGCCGTTCTTCGCGGCCAGGTCACCCATGGGAACTTCCCAGAGGTTCGCGAAATTGATGACCACGAGGAATTCGCGGTCCAGGTCCGACAGGGTCTGCTGGGCGGCCTGTGCGTTCACCTGGGGCTGGGCCTGGCTCGCGACCGCGAAGCCGACGGCGGGGCAGGCCGCGCCGAGGACCACGAGGAACGAGGCGGCGATCCAGCGAACAAATTTGCGTCGCATGAATTGTTATCCGTCCGCGCCTCAGTTCTTTTCTGTCCCGTTTTGTGCAGTTAACAATTTGGCGGGCATGCCGCCGTACTCGCTGGCCGGCCCTTCGCGCAGCTGGCAGCCACCAAGGAGGAGCGCGAAGACCATTGCCAGCACTGCGAACCCGGCAACTCTACGGCTACGCATCTTCATGCGTGAACTCCTCTGCAGTAGATATCAGAACGATTACGCCGCGTCAAGATTTTCTTTCAGGCAGCCTCGTTGCTGGTGCTACCGGTATATACGTTTGATAACGACAGGCGCGTTCAGTTCACTCAGAGGTAGATATGTGACGTGGGTCACATCACCCGATCGGAGGCTCAAGTTCCCGGCCGGCCCAACGGCCTGGTTGTCCAACATCGTCGCTGGTCAGGGCGTGACGTAGGCGCGGTTCTCGCGGCGCAGGGCCTCGCCGTCCTCGTCGTAGAGGAAGGGAACCGTGCAGTAGCGGCGGCCCTCGATGACCCGGGTCGCCTCGTGCAGCAACGAGCAGGAGAAGACGACCGCACCCCCGAGCGGTGCCCGGTGCAGGGCCCAGCCGAACTCGGGAAAGCGCAGGTCACCGCCGATGTAGCCGGTGTTCAGGTTGATCGTGACGGCGAACTTCCGGTGCGCGGTGCCCTTGGTCGTGTTGTCGCGGTGCGGTCCGAAGTGGCCACCGCTCGCCGAGTCGTAGCAGGCGACGAGGTAGCGCTCGACCCGCGTGGCCGTGAACTGGAACGCCCGGCGGATCTCGGGGACCAGGCGGCGCTCGATGCGCCGCTTCATGCCCGCGCGGAGCTCGGGGTCGGTGATGACGAGGTCGTCGCGCCGCTTGTGCGCGTGGTCGACGACGCCGACGGTGCGGCCATGCTCGTCACTGCGGACGAACCCGCTGTCCGTGCCGCCGACGCGCTCGTACTCGGCGACCAGGCGGGCGCAGAAGTCCGGCTCGAACACGCGGGGCACGACAAGGATGGGCGGTGGGACCTCGTCGGCGGGGGCGTGGAGGAGGTCGCGGAGGCTTGTTTGGTCGTCGGAGCCGAGCACGGCGAGCACCCGAAGCCGCTCGTCGAGGACCACGACCCGGTGTTCACCGGCGAGGCCGTAGCGTTCGGCGATCTGGTTCTCGTCGTCGAGGACCGTGTGCTCGGCCTCGGGCCAGCCGACGGCGACCGTGCCGTCGACGAAGGTCAGCACGACGCGGTCGCCCGCGGCGGTGCTGAGCCACCAGTCCTCGCCCGCGGTGGTGACCCCGGCGAACAGTGGCGCGGGGTCCCCCCGTTCGAGCTGGGTCATGCTCCTGGCGGGGGCAGCAGAACGTCGTTGCCGTCCGGATGGGCAAGGCTGTCGTTGCCGTCGGCCAGGTAGACGGCCTCCTCCACCGGCGCCAGTCGGTCCCCTTCGTCCGCGTCCGCGGCCATCGCCGTCCCCGCCAGTGTCGCCGCCACGATCGAACCGGCCACCACAGCCCTGTGCATGAGTCCCCCCAGGTAAGTCGGTTGGTACTGCTTACCACGCGGACCCTGTCAGAACCCTGACACCGGCGGCTAGATCGGGACCGCGACGACCTCCTTGTGGTCGTCCATGGTCTCGATCACGACCGACTTGACGTCGTCCGGGGCGATCAGGGCCATGCCGTTCACCCGGCTCTTCTTCGCGCCCTCCGCCGAGACCAGCCAGGTGCCGGCGAGCACCTTCTCACCCTGGTTGGAGATGACGTACAGCGCACAGGGCTTACCCTCCGGAAGTCCTGTGGCCGTGGCGTCCACCCAGACCCAGCCCTTCTTGGGCTCCATGGCAACGTCCATGGCGGCGCCGGTCCTGGCGTTCTCCCCCTCCGCGATGATCGCGTTGGTCGGCGACGTCGCCACGGTGAACGTGGGGCCGGCCTGCGTCGTGGACGCGGACTCGCGGCCGAGCACGATGCCACCGCCCAGTGCGACCACCACCGCCGCGGCGGCCGCGACGTACACGCCGGTCATCCGCCGCCGCGGAGCCGGGCCGGCCTCCGTGGCGACCCGGCGCAGAGTGCGCCGCAGCAGGAGGTCACCATCCTCGGGCGGCCCGTCGAGGAACGCCTCCGGGGGTACCTGGTCCAGCGCCCGCCGGATCATCATCAACTCGTTGACCTCGCGCTGGCACTCCAGGCAGGTCCCCAGGTGCTCGTGCACCATGCGCGCCTCGACGGGGTCGAGTGCGCCGATCGCGTACGCGCCAAGCTGTGCCCGGTCGTGCGCGGGTCCGGTCATCGCCGCACCTCCCCCGACTGTCCAAGAGACTGTGCCAGCTGGGCCCGCAGCGCGCGGACCGCGTGGTACGTCCTCGATTTCACGGTACCGGGGGCGATGCCGAGCACGGCCGCCGTCTCGTTGACGGTGCGGCCCCGGTAGTAGAGCTCCACGAGCACCGACCGGTGCTCCGGTGACAGGCCGTCGAGCGCGCCCATCACGGTCATCGTGTCGACCACGGTGTCCGCGTGGTCCCGCTGGGCGGCCGGCACGTCAACCGGCTGGTTGACCTCCATCGGCCGCACCGCGCGGGCCCTGGCCCGGTCGGTGACGAGGTTGCGTGCCACGGTCAACAGCCAACCGCGGACCGAGCCGACACCGGACTGCAGCGCGTCGGCGTGCTTCCACGCCCGCAGCAACGTCTCCTGGACCACGTCCTCGGCCGCGGCACGGTCACCGGTCAACCTGGTGGCGTAGTCGAGAAGACTACGGCCGTGCTCGGCGTAGAGAGACTTGATCAAGTCTTCGGCCGGGTTCGAGGCGCGCACACGCCGGGAACGTCGTCCGATCATTGCCACAGCCGCCATCACCTGCCCGATTGGCCGGTCGATGAGCAGGGTACTGGACGCAACTTCGCTCACGACAGGAACACGAGTACGAACCGGGATCGGTTCACGCCAACGAGATCTGATCCCCGGACACTTTAACGGCACGCACCGACAGCGGTTGAGTGGCGGGTCCTTGCGACACGGATCCGTCCAGCTTGAACTTGCTGCCGTGGCACGGGCAGTTGATGGTGCCCCCGGAGACCTGATCGACAATACAGCCCTGGTGGGTGCACACGGCCGAGAAGGCCATGAACTTCCCCGCCGCCGGCTGTGTGATCACGATCTCCTTGTCCTCGAGGATCTTGCCCCCGCCGACCGGGATGTCGGCCGTGCTGGCGAGGGCGTCCGCACCACCGGCCGGTGGCGCGGTGGTGCCGGTCGTCCCCGGCGCGGTCGTCTCCGGCGCCGTGGTGGTCCCCGGGGCGGTCGTCTCGGCGGGCGCGTCCCCGCCGGTGACCAGCTCGCCGTACTCGTTGACCGTCACCGCCATGGGTGGTAACCCCGAGGTCGCCGGCCCGGCGCTGACCGAGCCGTCGGCCACCTTGAACTTGCTGCCGTGGCACGGGCAGTCGATGGTGCCGTCGGCGACCTTGTTGACCAGGCAGCCCTGGTGCGGGCAGACGGCGGAGAAGCCCTTGAACTGGCCGGCCTCCGGCTGGGTCACCACGAGCTTCTGGGCCTCGAAGACCTTGCCGCCGCCGATCGGGACGTCCGTGGCCTTGCCGAGGACCTCCCCGGTCTGCTGCTGGGTCGCGGTCTGGTTGTCGGAGCCTTCGCCGGGATACTGCGGGCCGCCGTAACGGGCACAGGCCGCACAGGCGGCGCCCACGGCTACGAACCCCACCGCGGCGCGGCGGGGGATCTGCTGTGTCATTTAGAAACTCACCCCGTACTCGGAGAAGAACCACAGGGAGGACGTCACCCACAGGCCCACCAGGCCGGTGAAGACCCCGGCGCCGACGACGGGCAGCACCCAGCCGGGTGTGCGGTGGCGCGTGAGGACGACCATCTTGCAGACGAACAGGCCGTAGAAGAAACAGCCGAAGAGCGAGTGCAGCAGCACCCGGGTGTCGAAGTCCTGGAAGCCCAGGGCGTAGAGGCAGTGCGCGGCGACCGGCAGCGACACCAGCACCGCGAGGCGGCCGGACCAGCGGTGCAGGACCGCGGTGCCGTGGCCGGCGGTCCAGCCGGGCAGCCTGCCCCACATGGCCATGGCGGACAGCACCTGCACGATCGCGAGCACGAACGCGATCGAGCCGAGCCACGCCTTGGCCGCGACGCCGCTGGAGAACCCGGCGAGGCTGAGCGCCTCGCCGGTCGGGTCGTGCATCTTGCCGTAGGCGCCGAGCGCGACGGCGACCAGCGCGCCGATGGCGAGGGAGGCCACGACGCCGCCGATGCCGCGGTCGCGTTCCGGCTCGTCGTCCTCGAACGCCAGTGGCGGGACGGCGGTGGCGGTCGCTGTCTGGTTGACCCACTGCTGCGCGACCGGCTGGGTGTAGTCGGCCTGCTGGAAGCCGTTCTGGGCGCCCGTCGGGGGATCCAGGTCGACGAGCTCGAAGTCGTTCGGGAACTCGTTGACCGAGGTCCGGTCCGTGTCCGGGGGCTGGCCGCTCGGTCCGAAGTCAGGCGGCAAGGTCATCGGCAATCTCCTGTCGTGCTACCGGGCGGACCCGGCACCCTCTGTCGCTTGCTGATGTGGAGTCCCCCGCGGAGTCCGGTATCAGCCTCAGCCGAACGTGGTCTCGCCCGTCACTTCCTCGGCGGGCACGAACGTGCCGCCGACCGTGGCACCGCCGCGGTCCGCACCGAGCGGAGGCGCGGCTGCCTCACGGGAACCCGTCTTCGCGACGCCGACCTGCTGGCCGCTCGGCAGGATGATCCAGCCGACGGTCGTCTCGCCGTTCTCACCCCGGTACAGCCCGGCGGGCGGCGGCGCGAGGGCGATGCTGAACTCGTGCGGCTGGCCGGAGATCTCGATCGTGCCCACGAGCGCTTCGCCGTCGAGCTTGGCGGTCAGCGTGTTCGCGCCGTCCTTGGAGGCGAGGTCGACCTGGCCGTTCTCGGCCGTGCCCTTCAGCCACGACTCGACGGCGTTCCCGTCGCACAGGTACGCCGACGCGTCCCCACCCTTCACCGCGACCGCGATGTAGAGCGGGCTGTCGGCGGTCTTGCCGGCGTAGACGGCCTCGGCCGGGAACTGGGCGGCCGCCGCCGGCGGCGGCACCTCGGTCTTCGGCGGCGCGGTCGTCGTCTCGAGCGGCGGTGCCGTCGTGGTCTCGGCCGGCGGCTCGGTGGTCGTGGGGGGCTGGTCGGTCTGTGTAGCGCCGACCTGCGTCGGCGACGGTGCCGGCCCGCCGGCGGAAACGAGCCCACCAGCCGCGTTGGCCGTCATCAGGCCGACGAGGCCACCGACCACCACTACGGCGGTGACCAGGGGACCGCGCTGCGCCATGACCTTCTCCTTGTTCGTGTGTCAGCAGTTAATGAGCCACCCGCCCGCTTGCGAGATACACGTACGGACGGATGGCACGGTTCACTCCCGATCGAGCCGCATGGTCAGACCTGTGTGACCAGCCCTTCGCACGTCCGGACCAACACCCGGCACGCATCCGCCGCACGCCGACCCAACGCCGGATTCTCCGCGTGCTCATGCCACCGCCGCAACGCCGACAACGCCGCCGCCCGCGTGGCCACCGCATCCGCCCCCGCCGGCAGGCCGAGCCGGACCGGCGTCGCCCCGCCATCATCACCGAGCAGCCGCTCCGCCTCCTTGACCAGCGGCTTCGGCAGCGTGACCGTCCCAGCGCGCAGTGCGGACAGCAACCGCAGCTCCGCGAACTCGTGGGCGCCCGCCAGGATGCGCTCGACATCGCGGGCCAGGCCGCGGTCATCCGTACGGGTGATCCGGTCCAACGCGACCAGTGCGGACCGCGCCTTCAGCAGGTCACGCCGTTCGGTGAACTGGGTGGTGAGCACCTTCTGCAGGTCGGACAGGCCACTCCGGGCAACCAGCTCATCAGCCAACTCTGCCGGGTTCCGGGTGCCCTGCCTGATGAGCGACGTCGCCAGCCGGATGCCGAACACCCCGAACCGGCCGACGAGCTCGTGCCGGCCGTGCAGCCGGGTGAACCGGTCGGCCGACAGCAACGCCTTCTCCAGGTCCTCCCGCGGCAACACGGCCAGCTCGGCCAGCGCCGCGAACTCGGCCTGCCGCAACGTGCGCCCGGTGTGCGCGAGCAGCCCGGCCACCGCGACGACGTTCTGGCACAGCCCCCGCAGCGCGGGCTCGGACCGGTACCGGCCAGCGATGGCGCGCGCGGAGAACATGGCGTCCGCCCGCCCACCACCGATCTCGTCGGCTCGGGACAGCACGGCGACGGTGGTGACCGCGGTGGCCCGGGCGACGCCGCGGTCGCGGAAGGACTCCAGGAAGTCCGCGTCCGCGCTGTGCAGGTGGCGCATCAGGTAGATCACCGCGTCGGCCTCGGTCGGGGTGTCGTCGTCGGGGTCGAGGAAGCGTTCGGCGCGGGCCGAGACGTCGGCGTTCACGGACGCGACGCCCGGGGTGTCGATGAGCGTCGTCGTGCGCAGGCTCTTCGTCGGCCAGTCGACGACCAGCCGGTCGACGTCCTCGGCGGCGCGGCCGAGCTGGATGTCCAGGGCGCCGTCCCGCCGCACGACTGGCAGCGCCCGCGGCATCCCCTGCCTCGGGTACAGGGTCACGCGCGGGCTCATCCCGTCGCGGTACCAGGTGACGACCTTCGTGCACTCGCCGGCGTCGGTCGGCGCGACCGCCTCGCCGACGAGCGCGTTGAGCAGTGTCGACTTCCCCGCCTTCACCTTCCCGGCGATCGCGACGCGCAGCGGCTCGTCGAGGCGGACCAGCTGGCGGCGCAACAACTCGACCGTGTGCGGCTGGTCGCGGTACCGGGTCATCGCCTTGTGCAGCACGTCCCGGACCGCGTCGGTGAGTCTCACAGCAGGCCCCTGACGGTCTCGAGCTCGGCGATCTGCGTGTCCAGCTCGGCGAGCCGGCGTTCGCGCTCGGCCTTCGACGCCCTGGCCGCCTTCTCCGCCGCCTTCAGCGACTCCTGCAGCGACCGCTTCATCTCCTCGGCGCGGGTGGTGAAGTGGTCACGCAGCACGCGCTGGACCCCACGCAGCATGTCGCGGGAGTCCTTGCCGACGTGGAAGGTCACGTCGTCGATGTAGCGGCGCAGCGCGGTCTTCGCGTCGTTCTGCCGCTTCGTGACGATGCGCTTGCGCTCGTCGCCGATGCTGCGCCGGCCGAGCAGCACCGCGGCGCCGACGGAGACCGGGTTGAGCAGGGCGAAGCCGACGAGGCTGCCGAGCATGCCGAACATCAGCAGCCCCGCGTACCCGCCTTTCACGCCGGTGAGCAGCTTCCGGCCGACGGTCCAGGACTCGGCGTCGGCGATGGTCATGTCCCGCACGGCGCTCAGCCCGTCGGCCTGCGAGATCTCGAGCGCGGGCAGGGCGTGGGCACGTTCCTCGTCGAAGTGCTCCGCGACCCGGCGCGCGAGCCAGCGGGCCCGCTGCGTCGCCCACACGTAGTTGGCCGACGCCGCGGCGGCCGCGGACTGCTGTACCCACTGCGCGAACTGCTCCCAGGTGCGGGACGGGTCGCCGCCGGCCGTGATGGACTCCTCGGCGGCGCGGACGATCTCGCGGAGCCGGTCGCGCAGGTCGTAGTCGATGTCGGCGTTCAGGTCGGCGACGCCGTCGTTGAGGGTCTGCTGCCAGCGCGCGGACCGCTCCTTCAGCGCCGTGGCACGGGCCTCGGCGGCGGTCAGGTCGCGGAGCACGTCGCCGGGGTTGTCCTGCGCGGCGCGTTCGGCCCGGAGCTGGCCGAGGATCTGGTCGGCGACGGCGCCGATGTCGTGTGCGGTCGAGCGGCGGGCGAGGTCGCCGGCCTTGCCGAGCACCTCGTCCCGCAGGTACCGGACGAGCGGCGGGAAGCCGGACTCCTGGGAGAGCTCGGTGTCGCCCGTGGTCAGCGCGTGCCAGCGCATGGTCGAGGAGACCGGGAAGAGCGGGATGTCGCCCAGGTGCTCGCGGTTCCCCGCCCAGATCCGCCGCCACTCCGGGTAGAGGTCGGTCTTGGTGAGGACGCAGGCGACCGTCGGGCAGACGTCCGCGGCCTGGCGGAGGAAGTCGACCTCGGGCGCGGTGAGCTCCTGGGACGCGTCGGTCACGAAGAGGACGGCGTCGGCGGTCGCCAGCGCGGAGCGGGTGGCCGCCCCGTGCACGGAGTTGAGGCCGCCGACGCCCGGCGTGTCGACGAGGACGAGCCCGCCCTTGAGGATCGCGCGGGGCACACCCACCTCGACGTGCCCGTCGTGGGTGCTCGGCTCGCAGGCGTACTCGGGGAGCTGGTCGAGCGGGATCTCGGTGCGGTCGCCCCCCTTGCCGACGAGCGTGACGGCGGCGGGGTCGGCGTAGCGGACCTCGGTGGGCACGGCCGTGGCGATGTCGTCCTGGACCGGGCAGACCGGCGCGCTGACGATCCCGTTGACCAGCATGCTCTTGCCCTGCTTGAACTCGCCGACGACGAGCACGCGCACGTCGTCGGCGAGCAGCCGCTCCCTGGCCTGCTGGAGGCGGGCGTTCAGGTCGGGCCGGTCGTACTTGGCGATGGCTGCGACGGCCCGCTCCAGCGCGGCCGCGGAGTCGGCGGACATCTGACTCACCCGACCAACTCGTCGAAGGACTCGTCGGCCGCCGGCTCGGTTTCGGTTGTGAACCCGGCTTCGGCACCCAGCTCAGGCTGCGCACCGAAGCCGGAATCCTGGTCCGGGGCGAACCCCTCGCTCGCCCCGGTGTCCAGTTCGACGGTTCCGAGGTCCTCCTCGGATCCCTCTTCCGGTTCGATGAGTTCATCATCGGAACCCGGCTCGGCGCCGGCGGTCGGTTCACCGGCCGCCGGGGCGGCCCCCTCGTCCGCCCCGGCGCCGGCCTCCTCCTCGTCCCCCGGTTCCCCCTCGTCCTCGTCGCGGTCGTCACCGTCGACGATGCTGATGACGTCCACGTCGGTCGTGTCGTTGTCCTGGATCGCGGTCACGTCGTTGTTGAACGAGTCCACGATCACCGTGTCGTTGTCGTTCACGGTGACGACGGTCGTGGTCACGTCGCCGACCTCGAAGTGTGTTGACGTGTAGTGGATCTCGCGGACGGCGTCGTTGTCGCCCGACGAGCCCCGCTCGGGGCGGGCGGCGGCACGCGGCTGCGCGGATCCGTGGTCGGTCATCATCAGGCGCGCGTCCCGCACGTCCTGGCCGGTCACCTCGGCCAGGCCGCGGTCCGCGAGTGCGGCGTCCGGGTCCTGGTCGAACTCACGGCGGGCGGCGTCGTCACGCATGAGGTTCATGAGGAAGTCGATGAGTTCGGCGATGGACGCCATGATTGATCACTCCTAAGTAGACAAACAGCACGGGTGGCCGCGAACCCCTGCATTCCCGGCCACCCGTTTCCCCCGGTCAGGCTGACTGGCGCCCAGGACTAGACGGAGAGGTCGAAGTCCAGGTCCAGGTCGTCGATCGTCGAGTCGACCTGGTCGCGCACGTCCAGCCCGAGGTCGTTGGACTGCTCGCTGTCCGCGCTCTGCACGGTGGTCTGGTCGTTGTCCAGGTCCGCGTCGTTGTCGCTGTCCACGTCCGCGTCGTTGTCGGCACGCTGGTCGGCGTCGACGTCCACGTCGCTCGAGGCGTCGCCGCCCCGCCCACCGGACGCGTCCGCGTTGCCGCCGTTCCCGGCGATCCCGCCGTTGCCGCCGAACCCGATGCCGTTGCCGCCGCTCGTGTTGGGGTTGAACGCGATGTTGACCTGCCCGCTCTGCGAGAAGGCGCCACCCGCGCCGCCGATGCCGAGGCCGGCGCCACCGTCCGCGCTGCCACCGTCACCGGCCGCGGCGATGCCACCGTTGCCACCGTTGCCGCCCTCGGTGACGGTCGTCGTGTCGGTGTCCTGGTTCAGGTCGTTCTGCTGTCCGACGGCCTGGTCGGTCGCCTGGTCGACGGTCTGCTGCCCGACGGTCGCGGACTCCTGGTTCTGTCGCGAGTCGAGCACCGAGTCGAGGTCGACATCCGTGACGTTGGCCAGGAACTCGCTGAGGCTGAATGGCTGAGACATTGTTTCGCACTCCCTGTTTTGGTTGGGGTCCAACGCTTTCCAACGCTAGGGGTGCGAACGGCGGCCGCCATCGGGGCGCGCTCCGGTGCTCTGCCAGGGGCGTTGCGGGATCCCCCGGTGCGGTTAGGGGATTTGCCCTACATCCGCAACCGTGGCCAATCCGTGACAACCGCGGCTCCGAAACACGCGTGTGGAGACAGATGCACAGTTTCCGAGGGGAGTCGGAATGTCTTACCAGGTAGGCGTGGATGTCGGGGAAACATTCACTACCGCGGCCGTGGTCCGCGGCGGTAGAGCCGAGGTGGTGACGGTGGTGCCGTCCCGGTTACCCGGCGTGCCGCGAGGGTTCCTGAGACGCGTGGGCGACGATACACCCGTGCTCGTGGGTGCACGCCCGGTGCCGGCGGAAACCCTTGTGGCACAACTGGTCGCGCAGGTCGTGTCGACCATCGGCACGCCGGCGGGCCTGGCGGTGACGCATCCGGTGACGTGGGGGCCGCACCGGGTAGCCGCACTGCGGGCCGCGCTGGGCGAGGTCACCATGCTGTCCGCGGCGGCGGCGGTCGCCTACCAGAGCACCGCCCCGACCGCGGTCCACGACCTGGGGGGTTCGAGCTTCACGGCCGCGGTGGTGAACGGCCTCGCCACGGTGGGGCAGCCGGCCGAGCTGGACCTGGGGGGCGCCGACCTGGACGAGCTGGTGTTCGACCACGTGTGCGCGGCACTCGGCGCGGTGCCGGAGGACCCGGCCGCGCTGGCCCGGCTGCGCCAGGCCTGCACGAAGGCGAAGGAGACCCTGTCGGCGGACACCGAGGTGGAGATTCCCGTCGACGGCACCCGGGTGCGGCTCACGCGCGCGGAGTTCGAGGAGCTGGCCCGCCCGCTCCTGGCGGAGACGGCCGTCGCCCTACGCCTGACGATCGAGGAGTCCGGCGTGACGCCGGCGAACGTGCTGCTGGCGGGCGGTGCCGCGTGGCTGCCACTGCTGACGCAGGTGGTGTCGGAGGAACTCGGCCGCCCGGTAACCGCGACGCCACCCGGCGCGGCAGCCATGGGCGCGGCCCTCGCGGCGGCGGGCCTACCAGCCGGCCCCGCCGCACGGAACCAGCTCGACTCCGCCGCACGGAACCAACTTGGCCCTGCCCTGCAGAACCAGGCCGGCGGAGCCGGCCACCCCGCCGCACTCGGGCCGGCCACCCCCAGCGCCACCGGCGGGCCGGTCCCGAGCGCGGCCCGGACGAACCAGCCCACCCGTCTGGCGGTGAGCCTGGAACCGTTGCCACGCAACGAACCCCGCCCCTTCCTCACGGGCAACGAGGTGCGCACCTCGTTCGCCGAGCCGGTCCGCCCACCCGTGCCCGCCGTGGCCCCGCCGGCCGCGAGCAAGTCCAAGCGCCCCCGCACGATGATCGTCGCCGCGGCCGCGGCACTGGCCGTGCTCGGCGGCGGCGCCGCACTGGCACTCACCACCGGCCAGACCCCCGCCGGCGCGGGCGCCGACCCCATGCCCACCACCACGACGATCACCGAGACCGTCGAACCCACGACCACCACCGAGGCGCCCCCCGCGGAAACACCGAAGCGCCAACCACCCCAAACCCCGAAGAAAACCCAACCCACCACGACAACCACCAAGCCAGCCCCGACAACCACCACGACCAAACCCACCACCACGACGACAACCCCACCCCCGACGAGCACCACCACCTCCCGCGCTCCCCAGTCCCGGGCCCCCGAACCCACCGAGGACGGTAACCGGTGATGCTCGCTCAGCTTGCCGATCACGCCGACCAGGCCTGGCGGGCCGGGGACACCGCCGCCGCCATCGAGGCCGCCGACCGTGTCCTCGCCGCGGGTGCCGATCCGCACTGCCTCGCCGCCGGGGTGGCCGCCGCGGCGGCCGCGGCCGACGGGGCGTTGTTCGACGCCGCCGCGCGGTGGCGGGACATCGCGGCCAGCAGCACCGGTGCGGCGGCCGCGCTCGCGAGTGGGCGGGCCGCGCTCGCCGGCGCGTTGGTGGGCGACCTCGACGCCGCCGAGGGAGACCTCGAGTCCGCACGCCAGGCCACCGGGCCGGCACCGCGCAGCCTCACCGTCCTCCTCGACGGGGTGACCGCGGCGCTCGGTGCCGTGCGCGGGGATTTCGCCGCCGCGGCAAGGAAACTCGCCGGGCTCACCACCGCCAGCGTGCCCGCCGACCCGCTCGCCGCCGAGCGCTGGGACAACCTCGCCATGGCCGTGCTGGCCGCCGGCGAGGACGACGAGACCGCGCGCGCCCTGTTCCCGTCCCCGAGCCCCCGCCGGCTGCTCGTCACCGCCTGGCTCGACCTGCGGGCCGGCCGGCTGGCGGACGCACGCGCGGGGGTCGTCGCCGCCAGTGCCACGCCGGTGCTGCGGCGGGACGCCGTGCTCGCGGCCGCCGTGTCCGTCGGGCTCGCCCGGCGCGCGGGTGACCGCAACGCGTTGCGCACCACCTGGCACCGCGTCGCGCCGGTCGTCATGGGTGCCGACGTCGAGATCCTGATGCTCGACGCGTGGGGTGAGCTCGCCGCGGCCGCCGAGCCGATCGACCGCGAGATGATCGTCGCGGGCATGACGGCCGCCGTCGCGCGGGCCGGCAACCCGGCCTGGGCCGTCGCCACGCTCGCCTGGTGGGCACTGCAGCGCGCCACGACCGCCGACGAGGCGCAGGCCGCGGCGGTGTCCCTGCCCGACACGCCACGCGGCCGCGCCGCCCGGGTGTGGGCGACCGTGCTCGCCGGCACCGTCGACCCGGTGGCGGTGCGCGAGGCGGCGGCCGCGCTGGCCGACCGCCCGTGGGAGGCGGCGGTGCTGTGCGGCGCGGCGGCCGCGCGGGTCACGGACCCCGCGTCGGTCAAGCACCTGCTGGGCAAGGGCCGCGCCCTGCGCGCGACCGTGACCGCCGAGCAGACCGCGCAGACCACGGCCGGGATACTGTCCAAACGGGAGCGTGCGGTCGGCGAGCTGCTGCTGGACGGCCTGACACACAAGGAGATCGGCGCGAAGCTGTACATCTCGCCGAAGACCGTCGAGCAGCACGTGGCGAGGATCCGCCAGAAGCTCCCGGCGACGAACCGCGCCGAGCTGATCGCGGTGCTGCGGACGGCGCTGAGCTAGTGACCCGCCGGATGGCCCACGGTGATCTCGGACATCGAGGTCACCTGGGCCAGCGCCACCTCGACCGTGCGCACCGGGTCGGTGATCGGGAACTGGACCGCGCGGATGGTCCGCTCCGGGTCGACGACCATGGTCAGCCGCTTGAGGCGGTCGACGCCGCTCGCGCGGAACGTCGGGAGGCGCAGGGCGGCGGTCAGCGTCAGGTCCTCGTCGGACAGCAGCAGGAACGGCAGGTTCGCGTGCTGGGAGAACGCACCGAGCTGGTCGGTCCGCTGCGTGCTCAGCCCGCGCACGGTGGCGCCGACCCGCTCGAACTCGGCGTACCGGTCGCGGTAGGTGGTCGACTCCAGCGTGCAGCCCGCGGCGCCGGGGATGTCGGCCCAGTCCGGCGGCAGTGGGTTCCCCACGGGAACGAACGCGCCGGGGAACGCGTACAGCACCGTCCACGACCCCTCTTCCACCGGGTCCACGAGACCGTCCTCATCGGACCACAGGCCGGCCTTCGGGATCCGTTTGCCGACGAGGCCCTGCACGCGCCGGGCCTCCGCCGAGGTCGGGGTGGTGGTGGCGGTCAGCGAGCCGTCGCCGGTCACGTACCGGGTGCCCCAGTCCTGCAGCGCGATGAGCACCGGCAGCAGGCCACGGCCCTTGTCGGTCAGCCGGTACTCGAACCGCGGCGGGTGGGTCGAGTAGTGCTCCTTCTCGATGACCCCGTTGGCCAGCAGTGACTTCAGCCGCTCGGTCAGCGTCTTGCGGCTGACGTCGAGCTCCCGCTGCAGGTCGTCGAACCTGGCCGTCCCACCCGCGATGTCCCGCACCACCAGCAACGTCCACCAGTCGCCGACGACGCCGAGCGCCTGCGCGATGGCGCAGTCGGCGTCGGCCAGCTCGCTGTACTTCACGGCCGCTCCTCGCAGAGAACCCGATGGCCGCCCGGTGTGGTCGGCGACCGGCCTAACCCTCTCGCGTTCCGGGCCCGCACGCCAATAGAGTGAGTTCCCATTGTGAACTCACTCTACCCGGGAGGGTCGATGTTCTGGCGCTACTGGTCGGCGATGGCGGTCAGCCAGACGGGCACGGCGGTCACCGCGGTCGCGTTGCCCCTGGTGGCGGTCACCACGCTGGACGCGTCCGCGTTCGAGGTGAGCCTGCTGACGGCCGCGACCTACCTGGCGTGGGCGGTGATCGGCCTGCCCGCAGGGGTGTTCACCCAGCGGCTGCCGTTGCGTGGCACGCAGGTCGCGATGGACGTGGTGCGGGCGGTCGCCATCGCGTCGGTGCCGCTGGCGTGGTGGCTCGGCCACCTGACGATGGCCCACCTCGTCGCCGCCGCGCTGGTCATCAGCCTGGCGAACGTCGTGTTCGACGTCGGCAACCAGACGTTCCTGCCCTCGATCGTGGACCGGGAGGAGCTGACCGCCCGCAACAGCCTCGTCTCGGCGACCCACTCGGCGACCGCGCTGGGTGGACCGGGCCTCGGTGGGCTGGTCGTGCAGCTGCTCGGCGCGGTGCCGACGCTGCTGCTGGACGCGGTGAGCTTCGTGGTGTCGGCGATCCTGTTGCGTGGCCTGCCGAAGGGGTCGGTTCCGAAGGTGAACGAAGGCCCCAGGATGGGCGCCATGATCCGCGAGGGCTGGCGGTTCGTCGTGCGGCACCCGGTGATGCGGCCGTGCATGGTCGGCGCCACGGCGGACAACTTCGCGAACGGCGCGCTCATGGCGATCATCCCCGTGTACCTGGTGCGTGAGCTGCACGCCTCCCCCGCACTGGTCGGGATCCTGATCGCGGCGGACGGGCTCGGCAGCTTCGTCGGGGCGGCGCTCGCGCCGTGGCTGTCCGCGCGGCTGGGCAGTGCGCGGGCACTCCTGGTCGCCGCGGTCGGCGGCGCGGCGGCGGTGTTGCTGATGCCGCTCGGCCACGGCGTCTGGGGCATGGTGGCGTTCGCCGTGGCCAACGTGGGGTTCGGCATCGGTGTGGTCGTGTTCAGCATCAACGCGCGGACGCACCGGCAGGTCGCGAGCCCGCCGGAGCTGCTGTCCCGGGTGATCGCGACCGTGCGGTTCGTGTCGTGGGGCGCGATCCCGTTCGGCGCACTGCTCGGCGGCGCGGTCGCGTCGGCGGGAGGGCCGCGCGGCGGGCTGTGGGTCGCGTGCCTGCTCACGCTGGTCGCGCCGGCGGTGATGTGGTTCAGCCCGGTTCGCCGGCTGCGGGACCTGGTCTCGACACCATCGCGGCCAGCTTCTTCGGCGCCAGCAGGCAGTAGCTCTCGATGAGCAGTTCGGCGATCTCGTCCCAGTCCGCGTCCGGCTCGATGATCATGCCGACGACCTGCGGGTTCCACTGCGGCTTGTAGAACGGCGGGCCGGCGTTGGTGAGGGCGTGCAGCTCCTGGCCGTCCGAACGGAAGGTGAGCACGACGGCGTCGCCGACCAGCGGGGCCTCGCGGGCGTGGGCGGGTGGGTACTCGTCGGTGATGCCGAGGACGTGCGCGAACGTCTTCGTGCGGATCCGCCACCGGGTGCCCACCCAGGCCTGCTCCTCGTGCGCCTGGGGCAGGGCGAGGCAGATCGCGCGCAGCCGGTCGAGCACGTCGTCCGGCACATCCGGGCTGGTCATGGCCCTCCTCGGAAAATTGTCGGTGCTCGCATGCATGATGCTCGCCATGGCGATGAACCACGTGGAAGTCGGCACCGGCACCCCGGTGCTGGCGTTGCACGGCTGGACCCCCGACCACCGGCTGATGCTGGGCTGCCTCGAACCGGTGTTCACCCGGCGGCCGGGCTACCGGCGCTTATATCCGGACTTACCCGGCATGGGCAAGTCCCCGGCCGGCACGGTCGCCAGCTCGGACGACATGCTGGCGGCGGTCCGCGAGTTCGTGGCCACGACCATCGGCGACGAGCCGTTCCTGCTGGTCGGCGAGTCCTACGGCGGGTACCTGGCCCGCGGGTTGACCAGGGCACTGGGGTCCCAGGTGCTGGGGCTGGCGCTCATCTGCCCGATCGGGCTGAGCGTGGAGCACGCCGAGCGGACGGTGCCGCCGCGTCAGGTCCTGCGCCGCGACCCGGCGCTGATCGAGTCGCTCGACCCGGCGCTGGCCACGGAGTTCACGGAGATCGCGGTGGTGGAGTCGCCGGAGACACTGCGCCGGTTCACCGAGGAGATCCTGCCCGGGCTGACGGTGGCCGACACGGACGCGATGGCACGCATCCGGGAGCGGTGGCTGCTGTCGGCGGACCCGGAGGGCGGCGACCCCTTCCCGCGACCGGCGCTGATCCTGACCGGCCGGCAGGACGACGTCACGGGCTACGCCGACCAGTACCGGCTGTTACCCCACTACCCGAGGGCGACGTTCGCGGTGCTGGACGTGGCCGGGCACAACCTGCAGTTCGAGCAGCCGACGCTGTTCGACGCACTGGTCGACGAGTGGCTGGACCGGGTGAAGGAGGGATAGTCAGCGTTCCCCCGCCGCGTCGATGACCTCGTCGAGGACCGCACAGGAGTTGGCCAGGTCGGCCATCATCCGGTCGATGCGGTCCCGCTCGGCGACCAGGCGCCGACCTCGTGCCGGACGCACTCAACTACGGCTGGCGCGACTACGGCATCTAGCAGGTCCCTCTGACACAGGGTGAGCCGTGCCTGCGCGGTTCAGCGCAGTGCCGCGACCAGCTCGGCCGCCGGCAGGCTGGTGGGCCGGTCGCTGACCTGGCCGTCTCCCAGTTCGACGACCCGCCACCGCCCGTCCTCGCGGCGTGCCAGGTCAACGGTGACGAACGGCAACGCCAGTGCCTTCACCAGCGGTCCCACCTCCGCCAGGTCCGCACCGGCCGGGGCCGCGTCGGGCGTGTCCGGGTGGGCGCCGACGAGCCGGCACACGCCGTCACGCCACCACGTGCGGCCTCGGCCTCCGGCGCGAAGTGGTCGTCGACCCGACGAGGGCGCAGCACGTCGGCGGGGAACAGCAGCATGTGCCCACAGTGCCGGAGTTGTCATATGACCCCATGAAGGGTTATATATGGGGTCATGCGCTTGGTCCTGGTGGTGGCGGTGACCGTCCTGCTCGTGTTGGCGTTCGTCTAGAAACCGATCGGGAGGCCCGCGTAGTTCTCCGCCAGTCCGGTCGCGCCGGCGGCACTGCTGGCCACCCACCGCAGCTGCGACAGCTGCAACTGCGCGTCGAACGGGTCGCCGCTGGCGTGCAGCATGGTCGTCATCCACCACGAGAAGTGGGTGCACCGCCACACCCGCCGCAGGGCGCGGTCCGAGTACTCGTCGGCGAGCCGCGGGTCCTTCTCACGCAGCATCGCGACCAGCGCCGGCGCGAGCAGCGCGACGTCGGCGACCGCCAGGTTCAGGCCCTTCGCACCCGTCGGCGGGACGATGTGGGCGGCGTCGCCGGCCAGGAAGACCTTGCCGTGGCGCATCGGGGCCTGCACGAAGCTCCGCATCGGCAGGACGCTCTTCTCCATGATCGGCCCGCGGTTCAGCTTCCAGCCGTCCTGGCCGTGGCCGAGCCGCGTCGCGAGCGCGTCCCAGATCCGCTCGTCCGACCACTCCGCGATGTCCGTCTCCGCCGGCACCTGCAGGTACAGCCGGGTGACCGTCGGCGATCGCATGGAGTTCAGGGCGAACCCGTCCGGGTGCCACGCGTAGATCAGCTCATCGGTGGACGGGGCCACCGCGGCGAGCACGCCGAGCCACGAGTACCCGTACGTCCGCTGCCACGTCTGCCCCGGCACCACCGATCGGGTGGGCCCGAACGAGCCGTCACACCCGACGACGACGTCCGCGTCCAACCGCACCGGAGCGCCGTCGACCGTGAACGTCACGTACGGCGTCGCGGGGTCGTGCACGGCCGTGTCCCGCACGTCGTAGATCACCTGCTGGCCGGCGGCGTCGCGCGCCTGGCCGAGGTCCTTCTGCACCTCGGTCTGCCCGTACACCCACACCCCCCGCCCGACGAGGTCGTGGAAGTCGACGTGGTGCCGCTCGGACGGCCACTGCAGGTAGATCCCGCGGTGCTCGTCGCCCTCGCGGCGCAGCCGGTCGCCGAGGCCGACCGACTCCAGCAGCTCCACCGTCGAGTGTTCGAGGATGCCGGCGCGGATGCGGGACTCGACGTACTCGCGGGTCCGCGTCTCGATCACGACCGACTCGACGCCACCCTCCGCGAGCAGGTGGGACAGCAACAAACCGGCTGGGCCGGCGCCGATGATGGCGACCTGGGTACGCATGGCCCCAGTAGAGACCGGAAGGCCGCCGCAGTCCAATCAGCCGCTTTCACTCAGCGGAAGACTGCGACCGATGCCCTGCGCCGCCACCTTCAGCGCCGCGACGAGCCGGGGCCGGTCCCGGCCGAGGCTCGGCACGACGATGCCCAGCGCGGCGACGACCGGACCACCCGAGGCGTTGATCGGCACCGCCACCGAGCAGGCACCCAGGCTCATCTCCTCGCTGGTCTGCGCGAACCCGTCCCGCACCACCCGCCGCAGCTCGGCACGCAGTCGACCCGGTTGGGTGATGGTGTACGGGGTGATGCGGTTGAGATTCGTGAACACCCACGCCCGCACGTCGTCCGGCGCGTGCGCGAGCAGGACCTTGCCGACGCCGGTCGAGTGCATGGGCAGCCGGGTGCCGACGTCGCTGACGACGGGCACCGACACGTGCCCGGACAGCCGGTCGAGGTACAGCACCGAGGTACCGTCGCGGACCGCGAGGTGCACGGTCGCGAGCGTGGCCGCGTACAGGTCGTGCAGGAACGGCGACGCCACCTGCCGCAGTCCGGACTGGACGGGCGCGAGCAGGCCGAGGTCCCAGAGCCTGCTGCCGACCACGTACTCACCGGACGTCCGCCTGGTCAGCGCGCCCCACTCGACCAGCTCGCCGACCAGGCGGAACGTGGTCGCCATGGGCAGGTCGGCGCGGCGGGCCAGCTCGGTCAGCGTCATGCTGCGGTGCTCGCCGTCGAACGCGCCGAGCAGCGCGAGCACCCGGGACGCGACGGTGGCGCCCGGCCGTCCGGTGTTGCCCGCCACGAAAGATCCTTCCGCTGAGTGGAATCCCAGTCTCGCACCGACGGGCGTTTCCGGCCTAGGTTGCAAGGTGTGACCGAAGCACCTCCCCGCGCGGCAGCGTCCTCCGACGCCGCGGCCGCCACCCAGGACGAGATCAGCGCCGAGATCGCCGCCATCGCCGCCACCCGAACGGGCGACGAGCCACAGCCCCGGCTCGACTACGCCCCGTATCGCAGCAGCATTCTGCGGCACCCCACCAAGGCGCTCCACCAGGCCGACCCCGAGCTGGTCGAGCTGTACGCGCCGGTCTTCGGCCACCAGGACGTGGACCCGCTGGAGGCGGACCTGACGATCCAGCACCGCGGCGAGCCGCTCGGTGAGCGGATCGTGGTGACCGGCCGGGTGGTCGACGGCGACGGGCGGCCGGTCGCGAACCAGCTGGTGGAGGTCTGGCAGGCCAACTCGTCCGGCCGGTACGCGCACCTGCGCGACCAGCACCCGGCGCCGCTGGACCCGAACTTCACCGGTGTCGGCCGCTGCCTCACCGGCCCGGACGGCTCCTACCGGTTCACGACGATCAAGCCCGGGCCCTACCCGTGGCGCAACCACCTGAACGCGTGGCGGCCGGCGCACATCCACTTCTCGCTGTTCGGCAGCGAGTTCACGCAGCGGATGATCACCCAGATGTACTTCCCGGGCGACCCGCTGTTCCCGATCGACCCGATCTACCAGTCGATCGTGGACCCGAAGGCCCGCGACCGGCTGATCGCGACCTACGACCACGACGTCACCATCCCCGAGGTCGCCACCGGCTACCGCTGGGACATCGTGCTGACGGGCGGCCACCGCACCTGGACGGAGGCACCCGAATGACCCCCGCGACGCCTGGCCAGACGGTCGGCCCGTTCTACGGCTACGCGCTCCCCTACGAGGGCGGCCCCGACCTGGTCCCGCCAGGTCATCCCGACGCGATCCGCCTGCACGGCCACGTGCTCGACGGTGCCGGCGCGCCGGTGCCGGACGCGTTGCTGGAGATCTGGCAGGCCGACGCCGCCGGCAACGTGCCGCGGGTCGGCGGGTCGCTGCGCCGCGACGGCCACACGTTCACGGGTTGGGGCCGCGCCGCGACCGACAACACCGGGCACTACACGTTCACCACCATCGAGCCGGGCGCGCCGTTCATCGCGCTGACGGTGTTCGCGCGGGGCCTGATGAACCGGCTGTTCACCCGCGTCTACCTGCCGGACGCGGCCGACGAGTTCCTGCTGTCGGTGCCGGCCGACCGGCGCGACACCCTCGTCGCCACCCGCGAGCCGGAGGGCCTGCGGTTCGACGTGGTACTCCAGGGTGAGGGGGAGACCGTGTTCCTTGCCTACCCTGGACAGTCATGAGCCACGCTTTCGTCTACGACGCGGTCCGCACCCCGTTCGGCCGGTTCGACGGCGCGCTGTCGAAGGAGCGGCCGGACGATCTGGCCGCGACGGTCCTGAGTTCCCTTGCGGAACGGACCCCCGGCCTGGACACCGCCGAGGTCGACGAGGTGGTGCTCGGCCTCGCGAACGGCGCCGGCGAGGACAACCGCAACGTCGGGCGCATGGCGGTGCTGCTGGCCGGCTACCCGGTGAGCGTGCCCGGCTCGACGGTCAACCGGCTGTGCGGGTCCAGCCTGGACGCGGTGATGTCGGCGTCCCGCCAGATCGAGACCGGCGACGCGTCGATCGTGGTCGCCGGCGGCGTCGAGTCGATGACCCGGGCGCCGTGGGTGTTCCCCAAGCCGGACCGTGCGTTCCCCGCGCGGGACGTGACCGCGGTGTCGACGACGCTGGGCTGGCGGCTGGTGAACCCACGCATGCCCAAGGAATGGACGGTGTCGCTGGGCGAGTCGAACGAGCAGCTGCAGGAGGAGTTCGGCATCTCCCGGGAGCGGCAGGACGCGTTCGCCGAGCGGTCACACCGGCTCGCGCACGCCGCCTGGGAAGAGGGTTTCTATGATGAACTCACTGTCCCGGCAGGGGAGCTGACCCGCGACGAGGGCATCCGCCCGGACACGTCGCTCGAGAAGCTGGCGAAGCTGAAGCCGTCGTTCCGCCCGGACGGGACGATCACCGCGGGGAACGCGTCGCCGCTGTCGGACGGCGCGTCCGGAGTCCTGCTGGCGGCGGAGTCGGTCGACCTGGGCCGGGACCCGGTGGCGCGGATCGCCGGCCGGGCCGCGTTCGCGCTGGAACCGCAGCGGTTCGGGTACGCGCCGGTCGAGGCGGCCAACCGGGCGCTGGCCAGAGCGGGCATCGAGTGGTCGGACGTCGGCGCGGTGGAGCTGAACGAGGCGTTCGCCGTGCAGTCGCTGGCGTGCGTCGACGCGTGGAAGATCGACCCGGAGATCGTCAACACCCGCGGCGGCGCGATCGCGATCGGGCACCCGCTGGGCGCGTCCGGCGGCCGGATCCTCGGCACGCTGGCGAAGGTACTGCGTTCCGAAAGGGAACGGTGGGGCGTGGCCGCGATCTGCATCGGGGTCGGCCAGGGACTCGCGGTGGTGCTGGAGAACGTGTCGTGACCCAGGTCTGCGAGTCCGCCGACGAGGCCGTGGCCGGGATCTCCGACGGGGCCACGGTGCTCGTCGGCGGTTTCGGGACCGCGGGGCAGCCGGTCGAGCTGATCGACGCGTTGCGGCGGCTCGGCGCCAGGGAACTGACCGTGGTGTCCAACAACGCGGGCAACGGCGACCACGGCCTCGCGGCACTGCTCGCGGCCGGCCAGGTGCGCAAGATCGTGTGCTCGTTCCCGCGGCAGCGCGACTCGTACGTGTTCGACGAGCTGTACCGGTCGGGCCGCATCGAGCTGGAGGTGGTTCCCCAGGGGAACCTGGCCGAGCGGCTGCGGGCGGCGGGCGCCGGGATCGGCGCGTTCTACTGCCCGACCGGCGTCGGCACCCCGCTCGCCGAGGGTAAGGAGACGCGGACCATCGACGGCCGGGACTACGTGCTGGAGTTCCCGATCCACGGTGACGTCGCGTTGATCAAGGCGCGGCAGGCGGACACGCTCGGCAACCTCGTGTACCGCAAGACCGCGCGCAACTTCGGGCCCGTCATGGCGACGGCTGCGAAACTGACCGTGGCGCAGGTGATCGCGGTGTCGGAACCCGGTTCGCTCGATCCGGAGGCGGTCGTGACGCCGGGGATCTTCGTGGACCGGGTGGTCGCGTGCCCGTCGCCGGCGGTGCTCGCGGAGGAAGGGGCGGCAGGCTGATGAGCCGACTGGACCGTGCCGGCATCGCACGCCTGGTGGCGGCCGACATCCCACCAGGGTCCTATGTGAACCTGGGGATCGGCCAGCCGACGCTGGTGGCGGACTACCTCGCCGAGGACTCCGGGGTCATCCTGCACACGGAGAACGGGATGCTGGGCATGGGCCGCGCGGCCCGCGGCGACGAGGTGGACCCCGACCTGATCAACGCGGGCAAGGTCCCGGTGACCGAAACCGCCGGCGCGTCGTACTTCCACCACGCGGACTCGTTCGCCATGATGCGCGGCGGTCACCTGGACGTGTGCGTGCTCGGCGCGTTCCAGGTGTCGTTCACCGGCGACCTGGCGAACTGGCACACGGGCGAGCCCGACGCCATCCCGGCGGTCGGCGGCGCGATGGACCTCGCGATCGGCGCGAAGTCCGTGTACGTGATGATGACGCTCTTCACCGACGCGGGCGTGCCGAAGCTGGTGCCGTCGTGCACCTACCCGCTCACCGGGCTGCGGTGCGTGAGCCGCGTGTACACCGACTACGGGGTGTTCCTCTTAGGACCGGACGGCGTGACGATCCGGGAGACACACGGGATCGAGGAACGGGATCTACGCGGAAAGCTGGGCATCTGAGCGCAGCTTGCGGAGCGAATAGCAAGCACAGCGGAAAGGTCAGACCAGATAGCGTCATCACACCCGAAGTTATCTGGTCGAGATTGAACCGTGATCGACGCGGTTCCGTATCTAGCTGTGCCGGCGTGTCCCCTTTTTCCCCGACAAGAGGTGTCAAGATGTCGCCTGCCCACACGCAGCCGAAAAGAAAGAAACGCGTCGCCATCCTCGTGGCCGGTCTGGTCACGGCCGGCGGCGTGGCCTGGGCCGCCAGCGCCATGGCGGCGACCGGCAACACGGCCGCCGCCAGCCAGGCGATCGTGTGCCCGACCCCGGTGATCGGCGCCGTGCCCGCGGCCGCACAGGCCGAGGTCACCCGCGAGTTGGCCAACCTGGACAAACAGATCTCCGAGGCCAACACCCGGCTGCGGAACACGGTCGGCCAGGGCGGACCGAACTTCGTCCAGAACGCCATCCTCGGTCCCCTGGCGGACAAGCGAAAAGCCGCCCTGGACCGCATAGCGATCGCCATCGGCCGCGTGGCCGCCCGCCCGCAGGGCCTGGAACAGTTCGCGACCTGCAGCCTTTCCGCGAACGGCCAGCCGGCCGCCAGCACGCCCCGCCCCCCGACCACGGTCACCGCGACCGCGACCAACACGGCCCCGAACGCGGCCGTCGGCCGGATCACGTGCCCGACCCCGGTGATCGGCGCCGTGCCGGCCGCCGCCCAGGCCGAGGTCAGCCGTGAGTTGGCCAACCTGGACAAGCAGCTGTCCGAGGCCAACACCCGGCTGCAGAACACGGTCGGCCAGGGCGGTCCCAACTTCGTCCAGAACGCCATCCTCGGCCCACTCGCCAGCAAACGCGGCGCCGCCCTGGACCGCATTGCGATCGCCATCGGCCGCGTCGCCGCCAAGCCGCAAGGCCTCCAGCAATTCGCGACCTGCACCCTGGTCCGCTGACTTGAGTTAGTCGCCCCCACCGGTCCCGCCTCGAGCAATTCCCCCTCTCGAGGCGGGACCGCCCAATTCACCAGGTCTTACCGTCGATCCGCGGCCGGAAGGATCGCTCGGACGCAAGCCATGGCACGCTTCGACCCCACCCCGAGCGAACGGTCCGTTCGTGCGGATCATCGCCCGAAACTGTCGGCCCTCGTCGCTAGGCTGGATTCCGGGGGCCGGAGGCCGCCCACCCTCCGATTCAGGTAACGGACTCCACTCAACCGGCCCCCTACGACGCCCGCCCACCCCGGCTCAGGTGGCGGTCGAGGGCGTTGGCCGACTTGCGGACATGTCTGCGGGCCAGGCGTTCCGCCTGTTGGGGCTGGCCGGCAGCGATGGCGGCGAGGATCTCCCCGTGCTCGGCCAGCGCCGCGGTCGGGCGGCCCGGTACGCGAGCCGACGTCGCCCGCCCCAGCCGCAGCTGGCCGATCATGTTCTCCGCGACATGTTGCAGCCGCCCGTTCCCCGCGGCGACCAGGATTTCCTGGTGGAACAACACATCCAGGTCGCTGTAACCCGACAGGTTGTGCGCCGCCACCTCCGCGGTCTGGGCCACCACCAACTCGGTCAGCCGGGCGACCAACTCGTCACGCGACGCCAGCGCCGCGGCTCGGCGGGCGGCGATGCCGTCCAGCACCTCGCGCAGCTCGTACAGCTCACGCATGTCCTCCTGGTCGACCTCCGGCACGAAGAACCCCCGGTGGGGGTGCAGCACCAGGAACCCCTCCCGCTCCAGCGCGGTCAGCGCCGCCTTCACGGGGGTCGCGGACAGGCCGAACTCCTCGCACAGCGGCCGCACGCTCACATGCGCCCCGGGCGCCAACCGGCCACTCAAGATCGCCTGGCGCAGCTCGCCGTACGCCATGCTGCTCAGGGTGCTTCTCGGCAGCGACACGGCTGTCCTTCCGGCCTGTGGGGTTGAGAACACATTAGCCGGTCCCGCCCGAGCGGCAAGACTGGCGGCATATTGGATCTAAAATCATGTATTGCGTCTGCGAAAGGGGCGGTGTTAGAACCGATTCACAACTGGAAAGGAGTGGCCATGCGCGTCTCCCTGCAAAGAGCTGCCACCGTGCTCGCCGCGGCCGTCGCTCTCGTCGCGCCCGCGCTGCCGACCGCGTCGGCGGCGCCCACGATTCCCGCCCCCGAGCAGTACTTCGGCTTCCGGATCGGCACCGACGGCCGGCTCGCGACGCACGACCAGATGGTCCCCTACTTCCAACTCGTGGCCGACCGGAGCAACCGGGTCGACTACCAGGAACTGGGCCGGACCACGCTCGGCAACCCGTACGTGATGCTGACCATCAGCAGCAGGCGCAACCTCGACAACCTCGACCGGCTGGTCAGGATCAACCAGCGCCTCGCCGACCCGCGTGGCCTGTCCGACGCCAAGGCCGACCGGCTCGCCCGCGAGGGCAAGCCCTTCTACTATGTCCAGGCCGGCATCCACGCCAACGAGGTCGGCAACTCGCAGGCGATGCTGGAGATCGCCCACCGGCTCGCCACCGAGAACTCGCCCTTCATCGACAACATCCTCGACAACGCCGTCATCCTGATGGTCCCGTCGCAGAACCCGGACGGGCTCAAGCTCGTCAACGACTACTTCGCCGCCACGGCGAACACCGGCTACGCACGCGTCTACCCGGACCTGTACCAGAAGTACACCGGCCACGACGACAACCGCGACTGGTTCATGTTCACCCAGGTCGAGTCGAGGCTCATGGTGTCGATCCAGAACAGGTACCACCCGCAGGCGTTCCAGGACGCGCACCAGGCCGGCACCGGCGCACCCCGTATGTTCACCCCGCCGTACCTCTCGCCGTACGACCCGAACATCGACCCGATCACCGTGCAGCAGACCAACGACATGGGCATGGCCATGCAGCGCGGCATGACCTCGGCCGGCATGAAGGGCGTCGGCTGGGCGCAGTCCTACGACTACTGGACCCCCTCGCGGCAGTACCAGGTCTACCACGGCGCCGCGCGGCTGCTGACCGAGGCGGCCAGCGTGTCCAACCTGGCCTACCCGCAGGTCGGCGACGGCCCGCTGGGCCAGCAGGAGTCGGACATCAACTTCCTCGAACCGTACGACTCCAACACCTGGACGCTGCGCCAGATCGTCGACTACACCTCGCAGGCCTTCTACTCCGGCGTCGACGAGCTGGCCAACGACGGCTACAACTGGCTCAAGGACTTCTACAAGGTCGGCGTCAGGAACAGCACCCGGTCGGCGCCCTACGCGTTCGTCATCCCCGCCGGGCAACGGGATCCGCAGGCCGTCCGGGACACGCTCGACATCCTGCGCACCGGCGCGGTGGAGGTCCACCAGGCACTGGCCGGCTTCGCCGCGAACGGCAGGCAGTACCCGAAGGGCTCCTACATCGTCTACATGCGACAGCCGTACTCCGGCTTCGCCAAGACACTGCTGGAGGTCCAGCACTACCCGATGCTGCTGCAGTACCCGGGCGGCCCGCCGCAACGGCCCTACGACGTGACCGCGCAGACGCTGCCGATGCTGCTCGGCTTCCAGGCCGACCAGGTGCCGAGTGAGTTCACCGTGGAAACCCGCTTGCTGGACAAGGTGACGGCGCCACCGGTCAGCATGCCGAACCCACCGGGCGAGGGCGGCGCGTACGTGCTGGGCCCGGAGTCCTACGGCGTCTACCGGATCGTGTCCCGGCTGCAGGCGCAGGGCGTGCCCACGTTCCGCGCGGCGACCGCGTTCACCGACGGCGGGCGTGAGTTCCCGGCGGGAACCTTCATCGTGCCGCCCACCGGGCCGGCCAGGCAGGTGCTGCAGAGCCAGTCGAAGGCCACCGGCATCCCGGTGTACGCGATCGCGGACGTGCCGGCCATCGACGGCGTCCAGCTCAAGCCGGGCACCAGGATCGGGTTGCTGAAGCCGCCCAACAACATCCCGTCCGGCTGGCTCATGTGGATGTTCGACCAGTACGAGGTGAACTACTCGGTCGTCCAGGCCGGCGACTACGCCGACCTGGCCGCGAGGTACGACGCGATCCTGATGCCGGAGGGCGTCAGCAGGAACTCGATCGTGACCGGGCTCGACCCGGCGAAGTACCCGCCGGAGTGGTCGTGGGCGTTCGGTGTCGGCGAGGCCGGCTGGAACCAGCTGCGGGACTTCGTGACGAACGGCGGCACGCTGGTCAGCTTCGGCACCGGGGTCGGCACCGCGCAGCAGCTGTTCGGCCTGCCGCTCGAGTCGGTGCTGCCGGAGAGCTCCTCGGTGTTCTACGCGCCGGGTTCCCTGCTGAGCCAGCGGATCGACGCGTCGGCACCCACCGGCTGGGGCATGCTCGCCGACAACCCGGTGTGGTTCGAGGGCGATCGCGCGTACCGGATCACCGACCCGGCGAAGTACCCGCACCAGGTGGTCGGCTCGTACCCGGCGAGCGGTGAGCAGCTCCGCAGCGGCTGGCTGATCGGCGGCGAGTACCTGAACGGCGCGGTGAACACGGTGTCGTGGCAGGTCGGCACGGGCACGGTGGTCACCTTCGGCAACCAGGCCGCGTTCCGCACCTGGAACCGGGCCGAGCAGAAGATGATTTTCAACGCCCTCTACGCCGGACCGTCGAGCAAGCTCACCCCGAACCAGTTCGCGGGCATCGCGGGCTAGGAAGGAGAACATTGGTGGAGCCGTGGAACAGCGCACTGTCGCACCTGGAGTGCGGGCGGTGCGGACGGTGGCACGAGGCGGACAAGCCACAGAACCTGTGCGAGTGCGGCACCCCGCTGCTCGCCCGGTACGACCTCGACGCGGTCACGGTGTCCAAGGAGGACATCGCGGCGCGGCCGGCGGACCTGTGGCGCTACCGCGAGCTGCTGCCCGTGCGGGACAGCGCGCACGTGGTCACGCTCGGCGAGGGCATGACCCCGATCCTGCCGCTGCGTTCCTACGGCTCCCGGATCGGCGTGCCGGGGCTGCTCGTCAAGGACGAGGCACTGCTGCCGACGGGCAGCTTCAAGGCACGCGGCGCCGCGGTCGGCGTGTCGCGCGCCCGTGAGCTGGGCATCGAGCGGATCACCATGCCCACCAACGGGAACGCGGGCGCGGCGTGGGCCACCTACGCCGCCCGCGGCGGCCTCGCGTCGCTGATCGTCATGCCGCAGGACGCGCCGGCCATCACGCGCATGGAGTGCGTGCTGGCCGGCGCGCGGCTGTACATCGTGGACGGTCTGATCGGTGACGCCGGCCGGCTCGCCGCGCAGGCCGTCGCCGACGGGTGGTTCAACACCGCGACGCTCAAGGAGCCCTACCGCATCGAGGGCAAGAAGACGATGGGGCTGGAGATCGTCGAGCAGCTGGGCTGGCGGATGCCGGACGTGATCGTGTACCCGACGGGTGGCGGCGTCGGGCTGATCGGCATCCGCAAGGCACTCGACGAGCTGGTCATGCTCGGCTGGCTGACCGGCCGGCTGCCGCGGCTGGTGGCGGTGCAGTCCACCGGCTGCGCGCCGATCGTGCGTGCGTTCACCGAGGGAACTGACACCGCGGCGCCGTGGGAGGACGCGGAGACCGTGGCGTTCGGCATCAACGTGCCGAGCGCGATCGGCGACTTCCTCATGCTCTCGGCGATCCGCGACACCGACGGCATCGCGGTCGCGGTCAGCGACGCGGACATCCTCGCCGCGCAGGCCGCGTGCGCGACGGCCGAGGGCATGCTGATGTGCCCGGAGGGCGCGGCCACCCTCGCGGCCGTCGCCCAGTTGCGGGGCGGCGGTTGGCTGGACGGGTCGGAGGAGGTCGTGGTACTCAACACGGGCAGCGACCTCAAGTACCCGCACACCGCGCGGTACGACGAGCCGCCGCTACTGGGGAAGGACGCGGTGCTGCCGCTATGAGCACACGTGGACGGGACTCGCGGGGGCCGAGAGCGGGACTCGCGGGGGCCCGGGGCGGGACTCGCGCGGTGTTGGGGGTGGTGCTGGTGTTGGCGGGGTGTGGTTCCGGTGGGGATCCGGCCGAGAAGGCGCCGCCGGTGGTCATGTCCACCATCATCAGCGAGACGGCCGACGCCGGGTCGCCGCCGGTCGCTGTGCGGGACAACGGGGCGGTCGTTGCGGCCGCGCTGCCCGGGGACGCCGACGTCCCGGGCTACACCAGGCAGCCCGACCCGCCGCGGGACGTCGTGGTCAAGCTGTGCCCCAGCGTCGTGGAGACGCTGGCCGGCGACACCGTGCAGGCGTCGAACATCTGGCGGGGCACCGGCGCGGACGCCGGCCGCTGGGTGTACGCCGTCGCGGCGCTGGACGCGGCACAGGCCCCGCCGGACAAGCTGCTGGCGACCCTGATGCCGCCGGCCTGCCCGGCACGCGACGACGACGGCACCACCTACGTGCACGACCGGCAGCCGTACGAGCGCGACGGCTGGACCGGCGCGCTCAACACCAGCGTGGCCACGACCGCCGCCGGCGCCAGGTACTACGAGGCGACCTATCTCATCTCGAAGGGGGACGCGCTGGTGAACGTGGTCGCCGGCCGGGAGGCGATCGACGCGTCCACCGCGTTCGACGCCACCGCCGACGAGGTCGCGGCTCGCTGCCTCGACACCATGGTCCAACGGTTCACGATCTGAACCCGCCCGCGCGTCAGGCGGTCCGGGCGTCGCGGCGTTCGGCCAGCTCGTCGGACCAGCGCGGTTGCAGGTAGTCGTCCAGGCCTTCCATCAGGCGGGCGACGTCTTGCTGCGGTCTGACCACCAGCCGAAGGAACTGACTGCTCATCCCAAGTTTGTTGCCGCACTCCCGGATGAACACCTGGTGCCGGGTGAGGAGGTGGTCGCGCAGCTCGGTGCCGTCCACGCCCTGCCCCAGCTTCACGAGCAGGAAGTTCCCCTGCGACGAGAACACCGACAGCTCGGGCACGCGCGCGAGCTGCATGCCCATGCCGTACCGGTCCCTGGCCAGCAGGCGCAGGCTCTCGCGGTACTCGGCGCCGTGCTGGGCGAGCATGAAGATAATCGTTTCAGCGAGTGTGTTCAGGTTCCACTTGGGCAGGATCTTGCGCATCTTGCCGGCGAGGCCCGGGTTCGCGACGAGGTAGCCGAACCGGATGCCGTGCAGGCCGAAGTTCTTGCCGAGGCTCTTCAGCACCACCACGTTCGGCCGGATCGCCGCCTCCATCGCCACCGACGGCGCGGGCTCCGCCTCCACGAAGTCGATGAAGGACTCGTCGATCACCACCAGGTCCAGGTCGGACAGCTCGTCCATCAGGCGGATGACCTCGCGGCGGGGCAGGTAGCCGCCGTCGGGGTTGTTCGGGTTGCAGATCACGGCGACGCGCGACCCGCGCTGGCGGATGAACCGCACGTACTCGTCCACGTTGAGCTGGAAGTAGTCGACCTCCCGCAGCGGGAACATGTCGACCCGCTTGCCGGTCTCCATCGGCTGGTCGGTCCAGCGGCCGAACGTCGGGATCGGGATCGCGATGCTCTCGTGGATCCACATGTGGTCCATCCACGTGATCAGCTCCGTCGAGCCGTTGGCCATGGCGACCGTGGCCGCGTTCAGGCCGAGCACCCGGGCCAGCTGCTTGGTGATCGTGTCGGCGCTGCTCGGGTAGAACTTGAGCATCATCGTCAGGTTCCGCGCGAGCTCGTCGAACATCTCCGGCGTCGGGAAGTACGGGTTGCACGGGATGCAGAAGTCCACCAGTTGCCGGCCGTGCTCCCCCATCTGCCGGGACAGCTCGAAGAACGACGGGCTGTGCGCCGTGTTCTGGAACATCGACGCCGCGTCCGCACTGTGGCGCACTGGATCACGTCCGTTCGTTTTGTGCCGGTTGGTCACCAGCAGATACGTACGGAACAGGTCCACAGTTCACGGATCGGTCTCGTGGGCATCTCGCCGAGGTAACGTCACACCCGCCTGACCACGTGCAACAGATATTCCTTGCGGTTGAGCGGATTGTGGTCAGACCTGGGCCGGGTCGGCACCACCCCGCCGACCTCCTGGTAGTGGTCGAACGTGCTCTCCAGCACACCCTCGCCACGGGTCAGCGTCGGCAGGCGCTGGGACAGCGCGTGCACCCGCTCGGCCGGGATGTCCCCCGCCACGACGGCGGTCGTGCCGGTGATCGACGTCGTCAGCGGGATCGCCCGGTGCCGGACCAGCACGGGGAGCACCGTGCTGTACACGTCCTCGGGCAGCTCGAGCCGGAAGCGGTGCATGGGCTCGTACACCCGCGTGCCGGCCTGCGCGAGCGCCGCCATCAGCACCAGCGGGGTCAGGTTGCGGAAGTCCCCCGCGGTGCTCGACATGCTCTTGTCGAACGTGCCGTGGGCGTGGCTCTGCCTGGCCCAGTAGCCGGAGTGGGTCATGGTCACGACGATGTCGGTCACCGCCCAGCCGTGGAGGCCCTGCGTGAGCGTGGCGTGCACGGTCTCCTCGACGGCCACGAAGAACGCGTACGGCATCGAGCCCAGCTCCACCTCGAGCTGGAACCGCACGCCGGAGCCGACCGGGCCGGGCTCGACGCGGAGGCCGACGGTGGCCAGAAACGGGCCGCGGCCAATGAGTTCACATGCGGAACCCACTCCGGCGGGGCGTTCGATGTGGATGGTCGTGGTCTCCTGGAAGTCGACCGCGATGCCGTACTCGTCGAGCAGCGTGGCCCCGATGACCTCCTTCTGCACCTCGCCGTACAGGGAGACGGCGATCTCCGCGCCGTCCTGGCGCAGGTTGATCAGCGGGTCCTGCTCGGCGAGCTGGGTGAGCGCGGCGTGCAGGGCGCCCTTCGCCGACCGCCGCAGCGGGGTCACCACGGTCTCCAGCGTCGGTGGCGCGAAGTGGTGCCGCTCGCCCGTCCTCGGCGTGCCGATGGTGTCGCCGACCCGGATCCCGGTGAGCCCCCACAGCTTCGCGATGCGGCCGGCCCGCACCTCGGTGGCCGCACCGTCCGCGCCGAACACGCTGATGGCGGTCACCTTCCCGGCCGGCAGGCGGTCGCGAAGGCGCAGGACACCGTCGAACATGCGGACGTAGGCGATCTTCTCACCCGCCGGGCCGCGCTCGACCTTGAACACGGTGCCGGACGGCGGACCGTCGCTTTCGGACGCGGCCGGCAGCAGGGAGGTCAGACCAGTCATCAACGCGTCGACGCCGGCCCCGGTGATCGCGGAGCCGAAGAACACCGGATGCACGTCGCTCGTTCGCCTGGCAAGCGTTTGCTCCAACACCTCCGCCGGCACCGGCGTGCCGTCGACATAGGCCGCGAGCAGCGAGTCGTCGTGCTCGGCGAGGGTCTCGAGCGCGTTCGTGAGGTCGGCGCGGACGGCCGGCGCCAGGCGCGTGGTGATCTCGCGGAACACCCGTGCCGGGTCGGCGCCCCGCCGGTCGGTCTTGTTGACGAAGATCAGCGTGGGGATCCGCAGGCGGCGCAGGGTCCGCATGAGCACGCGGGTCTGCGCCTGCACACCCTCGACCGCCGAGATCACCAGCACGGCGCCGTCGAGCACGCCGAGCACCCGCTCCACCTCGGCGATGAAGTCGGGGTGGCCGGGCGTGTCGATGAGGTTGACGGTGACGCCGCCGACCACGAACGACACCACGGCCGAGCGGATGGTGATGCCGCGCCGGCGCTCCAGCGCCATGGAGTCGGTCTGGGTGGAGCCGGCGTCGACACTGCCCAGTTCGTCGATGACGCCCGCGGCGTGGAGCAGACGCTCCGTCAGGCTGGTCTTACCGGCGTCGACATGCGCGAGAATCCCGAGGTTCAACGATGGCACTAAGGTTCATGTCCTCTGCGTAGACGGCAGTTGGCTGGGTGGACATGAACGCTGGCCGCATGACGGAACCCCCTGGGTCTGGGCTTACCGCTCCACCAAAGCAGAGGGGTCCTGCGTGGACAACCGAATATCCGCGCGCCGCCAGGCGCCGGACTGGGTGGCCAGGCGCCACGGCGTCATCCGCAGCACGGTGATGTTCGGGTCGCGGTGGTCGTCGGCGCCGAGGATGCGCGGGTCGTAGCCGAGCGGCGGTTCGGCCTCGGCGAAGAGCGTCCACACCCTGCGGCGGGTGGCCGCGCCGTCGACGAACTCGGCGTCGCACTCCGCGACGGCCGTCTCCTGGGTGGGACTCCAGTAGGAGCACGAGACGTGCGGGTGCCGGGCGAGGTGGGCGACCTTGAGCGGCGTCGGGCGGGTGAAGAGCCAGCCGACGACGTTGCCATCGATGAGTTCCCAACAGGGATGCACCACCCGGGAGCGCGGCCGCCGGCGGCGGTCGACCGTGGCGAGCGTGCACCAGACGGTCGAGTGCGCGACGCGGACGAACTCGTCGAGAAACGCCGGGTCGGGTCTGCTAGATTCCACAACCATGGTTGTGCATCCTACGCCGGCGGACCTCGATCTGTCACTGCTCGCGTTGTTCGCCGGCTGGGCGATGACCGAGACCGTCCAGCGGCGGCTGGCGTCGGACGGGTTCCCCGAGGTCCGGTTCAACGACGGCGTGGTGATCCAGCACCTGCTGGCGGAACCGCTGTCGATCACCGCGCTGGCCCGGCGGATGGGGGTCACGCAGCAGGCGGCGTCCAAGGCGGTGGCGGACATGACCCGGCGGGGGCTGCTCGCCCGGCACCGGTCTTCCGACGACGCCCGGATCACGTTGCTGGAGCTGACGGACCACGCACGGGCCGCGGTCGAGGCCGCCCGCACGCACCGCGCGGCACTCGACGCCGCACTGGCGGCGGAGCTCGGGGCGGACCGGGTCGCGCAGGCCCGGGCGGTGCTGACGGACATCCTCGGCCGGCTCGACGCCGACCAGGCCATCAGGAACCGGCGCGTCCGCCCGCCGGTCTAGAGGTTTCGCCCCGTGGATCTTGGTGGGAAGCCTGCGCAACCCACACCCGGAAATTCCGGGGAGATGGACCAGTCAGGCCTGTTGCTGGGTTGTCGCGTAGCGGCGCAGTTCCACGGGGTCGTGGGCGCTGATCGTCTCGATCTCGTCGCCGTGGTCGGCTACCAGGGTGCGCAGGCGGTCCTGATTGGACAGTCGGGTCTCGTGGTCGGTCTCCACCAGGCGCTGGAACAGGCGCAGGCCACGCGGGCACTCGTCGGCGGCGCGGGTCTCGCCGTGGAAGAAGTACGCGTCGCCGCAGTGCAGCAGCCACTTCTGTCCCGTGTGGACGGCCACGGCCGCGTGCCCGAGGGTGTGCCCGGCGAGCGGCACGATCAGGAACTCGGCCGGCAACCCCGTCAGCTCGCGCACCGCCGCGAAGCCGAACCACGGCTCGCCGGCGGTCTCGTAGGTCTGCCAGTCCGGGCCGTGCGACCACTGCGCCGGGCGGAACCGGCGGCGGTCGTGCGCGGTCGACCTGGCCATCGCGTTGCGGTGTTCCTCGGCATACACATGGACCTTGGCGTGCGGGAAGTCACGCAGGCCACCCGCGTGGTCGAGGTCCAGGTGCGTCAGGACGACGTGCCGCACGTCCTCCGGCCGGTAACCGAGCCGGACCACCTGGCGCACCGCGGTTTCCTCGATGTCGAACACCGGGCGGGCCACCTGCCGGAACCACCCGGGCAGCGACGCGTCCGGGTTCGTGACGTCGTCGACGCCCATGCCCGAGTCGACCAGCACCAGGCCGTCCGCGGTCTCGACCAGGAGGCAGTGGCACACCATGGTCGCCCTGCGCAGCAGGCCGGGCTTCCCGTCGACCAGGCCGCCGCCGAACGGCCGCATGGTGCCACAGTTCAGATGGTGAACTCGCATTACCTCGCTCCTTCGATGAGCACGCGCAGGTCCGCGGCGACCTGGCGCAGCGGGGCCAGGTCGCGCCTCGTCCTGGCCAGCAGCAGGGCGCCTTCGACCGCGGCCAGCACGGTGGTCGCGAGTCCTGGCGCACGCTCGGCGGGAACCCCTTGCCGTACGAGGAACTCCACGACCACGTCCTGCCACGAGGCGTACGCCGACACGCACGCCTCGCGGATCTGCTCGCTCTCCCCCGCCGCGTCCAGCGCGACCGTCGCGACCGGGCAGCCGCGTTTGAAGTCCGACGCGACCAGGTGCTCGGCGAACAGCGCCAGCGCGCCGTCCAGGTCGTCCACCGCACGCATGCCGGCGTGGACCTCGCCGGCCGCCAGGGTGACCGACTCGACCGCCAACTGCTCCTTCCCGCCGGGGAAGTGGAAGTACAGCGAGCCTTTCGGCACCCGTCCCTCGGCGACGACCTGGTTGAGCCCGGTCGCGTGGTAGCCCTGCTCACGGAACAGGGTCGCGGCGGTCCTCAGCAGGCGTTCTCGGGTCTCCCCATGCTTGGCCACGGGCAAACTATATAGACTGGTCTAGTTGTGACGCAAGGGTCAGAAGCGGGCTCCGATGTCGGCGCCGTTCTTCGGCACGAGGAAGTCGGAGTGCGCGATGCCGCCGCTCGACGTCCGCGGGCCGGTGATGACGGCCGGGTCGGTGCTCACCAGCGACGCGTCGTTCCACGTACCGCCCAGGTTCCACGAGTTGCCACTGCTGGTCGACGAACCGAGCTTGACCGCCGTGCCGTTGCTGGCCGACAGGTTCTTCGTGAGCGTGGAGGTCGAGTCCTCGGTGTCGAAGCCGGTGCCGCCGTTGCGCCACGCGGTGTTGCGCTCCAGGAACAGCGAGCCCGGGTTGGCGTTGTCGATGAACCCGCCCGCCGCGTTGTCGAACGCGACGGAGTTGCGCACGACGTGGTTCGCCGGCAGGTCCTCGTCGCCGCCACCCAGCTTGAAACCGTTGCCGTCACCGGCGAAGTCGGGGAAGTTCCAGCGGTTCACGCCGTTGCCCCACGCGACGCTGTTCTCGATCGTGATCGGCGACAGGAACTCCCACGCGTCGAAGCCGTCGTCGACGTTGTGCCACAGCCGGGCGCCACGCACGACGTTGCCCGTGCCGGAACCCTCCTTGATGGCAAGGCCGTCCGCGCTCTCGCCGTTCTTGCGCGGGTCGCGGTTGAGGTAGCTGTCGAGGTTCAGGATCTGGTTGTTGCTCACCGAGCCCTGCAGGTGCAGGCCGCTCTCGTAGTTGTCGTGGACGACCAGGCGGTCGAACACGTTGTTGTTGCTGTCCAGGCCGAAGATCGCGTACGCGCCGTTGACGATCTCCAGGTTCACGAACCGCCAGTACGACGCCTCCAGGTGGATGGCGCCCCGGTCGGCACGCGGGATGCTGCCGCCGACCGGCGCGGGGGTGTACGGCATCTGCTCGCCGTCGATGACCACCCGCTCGCTGCCGTAGCTGGTCATGGTGATCGGCTGTGCGCTGGTGCCACTCTTCGTGATCTGGATGTTGGCCGACGGCGCGTACCGGCCGCCGCGGATCGTGATCACGTCGCCCGGCTGGGCCAGGTCGACGGCCCGCTGGATGGTCAGCAGCGGTTGGGCGACCGTGCCCGGGTTGCTGTCGTTGCCGGTGGTCGCGACCACGAGCGTGGTCGCCAGCGGCTCGGCGGCGATCGCCGGGGCGGTGGCCACGATCGCCACGCCCATGGCCACGCCGAGGACAAGTCGAGGTGCAGGGTTCATCGAAACATGATGTGCCGGCACCGCTTACCCAGGCAAGCGCTTACCTCAACAGAACTTGTTCAGTAGAAGTGGCGGAGGTCAGGCCACAGGCGCGACCACGGCCGCATCGGCGCCTGGCAGAGACGCACGTCCGTGCCCTGCTCGTTGTTGTCCACGCCATAGCCGTTGTCGATCTCCGTCACCCGCTCGCAGCCGGTGAAGAACGCGTCGACGTCGGTCGTGTCGAACACGCCGACGAGCACGACCGGTCCCGACAGCTCGTCGGCCGGCGGACCCCAGTCGGCGTAGGACATGTGGCCGGAGTATGGCACGGGCAAACCGAGTTCACCATGGAAACGCTCTACCGCGCCGGCTTGGCCGTAGTTGCGGGTGAAGATCACCGCGCGGTCCCGATCGCCCTCGGGGATCCGCTCCCAGACACCGGCGACGGTCGTCGCGAACTCGCGCCAGCCCACCTGCTCACCCTGCTCGGCGTTCAGCGCGACCGCCGGGGCCATGCCGGCCACCGGCAGCACCGGGAGCCCGACGATCGCCGACACCGCGGCGCACACGACCGCGAGGACGCCCGCGACCGCACGGCGGAGCGCCCGGTTGCCGTGCTCGAGCCAGCGCAGCGTCGGCTCCGCACCCGCGGCGAGGAACACCACGAGCAGCGGCACGGCGTAGTACGGCTTCCCGCCCAGCGCGAGCAACACCACGCACAGCACCGGGTAGCTCCACGCGACGGCCCGCGCGAACCGCACGGCCGGGTCACGCGACAGCCGCACGATGCCCGCCAGCCAGACCGGCACCAGGATCGGCGAGACCAGGAGGAGCTGCATGGGCACGAAGAGGATCCGGTTCTCCGCGCCGTCGTCCTCGCTGATCCCGGACGCGACCGTGAGCATCGGGAAGTCGTGTGCCGCCTGCCAGACCAGCACGGGCGCCGCGAGCACGGCGGCGACCCCGATCCCGGCGGCGAGCCACCACGTGCGCAGCACGGCACGCGGCCCGACGACGAGCAGCGCCACGCCGATCGCCAGCACCAGCAACAGGATCAGCCACTTGTTGGCCATCCCGACGCCGACCGTCGCACCCACCGCGAGCCACCATCGGCCGTCCCCGGTGCGGAACAGCTTCAGCGCGAACAGGACCAGGAGCGCCCACAGCACCATGTCGACCGTGTTCGTCGCGAGCATGTGCGACACCACGACGACGTACGACGACACCGCGGTGACGGCGGCGGTGAACAGCTGCGTGCCGCGGCCGCCACCGAGTTCCCTGGCCACGAGCGTGACGACGACGACCATCGCGGCGCCGAGCACCGTGGCGATCACCCGCAGGCCCATCGGGGTGTCCCCGAACACGGTCGTGGACAACCGCGCCAGCAGCGGGGTGATCGGCGGCTGGTCCACGTACCCCCAGTCCGGCCGGTCGCCGGCGGCGACGAAGTACAGCTCGTCGCGGTGGAAGCCGTAGCCTCCGGACAACGCGGTCAGCACCGCGACCTGCACCGCGACCACGACGGCCACGGGGCGGGCCGCGAACCGCGGCGGTATCTCGACCAAGGTGTTCCCCCCAGTGTCCCCAGTGGACTTCATCCCCGGCCTGGCCACGGCATCGTACCGGGAATTCGGCCCACTCGGCCGGGCCTCAGTACCAGCACTGGTGCAGGTTCCCCGGGGGCGTCCACGACCACAGCCCGACCGGGCTGCCGTCGCCGTGCCAGAAGCTGGCGAACGCGTCCATGACCACGGACTGGTTCGTGGCCTGGAAGTGGTACACGACGGTGATGGGACCCTCGTTCTCCCAGAAGAAGTTCTGTCCGGGCGCCGTGCCGTTCTTGCAGTCGTAGACGTTGAACTGCCAGCCGATGTTGTTGCCCGCGGACGCCGGGTAGTCCAGTTTCATGCACACTCCCCAGTGTTAACTGAACTTTACATGATTCGATCGACTATCCATCTCAGTTGATACTCGGGCCGGTGTCACCTGTCAACATCAGTTGATGCCGCGGAGATAGGCTGGGCCGAACGGAACAGGAAGGGGCGGGCGGTGCCGGACTCGAGTGACGCGAGCGCGCCGACGCTGGCCGCCAAGCTCGACCGCCTCTTCCAGCTGGTCCGCTCGCCCGGCGGCGAGGAGTACACCTACGACGAGGTGGCCAGGGCGATCCGCGAGCAGGACATCTCGATCTCGCACACCTACGTCTGGCAGCTGCGCAAGGGCATCCGCACCAACCCGACCAAACGGCACCTGGAGGGGCTGGCCGCGTTCTTCGGCGTCTCCCCCGCGTACTTCTTCGACGACCAGACCGCCGAGCGGGTCGAGACGGAGCTGGCGCTGCTCGCCGCGCTGCGGGACGGCTCGGTCCGGCAGGTGGCACTGCGCGTCGCCGACCTCTCGCCGGCCAGCCTCGACACCGTCAACGAGTTGGTCAGCCGGATCCGCCAGCTCGAAGGCCTGCCGGCCCGCGAACCCCCGTCCGGCAACGATTCCGCACCCGCCGGCGAGTAACCTGCACGCGAGGGCGCCCGACGAGCCGGTTCCCTGGGGGGCGGGATGGACCTGCGTCGAGCTCATGAACGCTGCATGCGGCTGGTTCGCCGGCTGGACCTGAAGGCACCGCTCGACATCGGGGAGCTGTGCGCACGGCTCGGGGACCAGCGCGGCAGGCCGATCCGGGTGCTGCCGATGACCGCGCGGCCGACCGACCCGTCCGGGATCTGGCTCGCCACCGACGCGGCGGACTACGTGTTCTACGAACAGAACACGAGCCGGCTGCACCGCGAGCACATCATCCTGCACGAGATCGGCCACCTGCTCCTCGAACACTCGGGTGGTGTCGTGCTCACCGACACGACGGCCCAGCTGCTCATGCCCGACCTCGATCCCACGCACGTGCGCCGCACGCTCACCCGGTCCAACTACTCCGACGCCGAGGAGCAGGAGGCCGAGCTGTTCGCGAGCCTCGTCATGTCCGAGACCGGGTTCGCCGTCGCCGCCGGGAGCGTGCCCCCGCCACCCGAGGAGATGACCGAGTCGCTGCGCCGGATCTGGTCGGTGCTCGGCTCACCGGAGCGGGGCTGACATGCGGAACGGCATCATCGTCGTCGCGATGATCGTGTGCTGGGGCGGGTTCGGCTACAAGCTGCGCGACCTGTGGCGCGACCCGCGCAATCCCGCGTTGCGCGCGATCTGCGTGCTGTTGCTGGCCTTCGCCATCGCGATCACGATCGGGCTGCCGCCGGTGTACCAGAGCATTCCGCTGTTCATGGTGAACCCGAGCAGCGTCCGGCTGACCCAGCACCTGCTCGCGGTCCTCGCCGCGTTCGCGATGCGTGTGCTGTTCAACCACATCACCGGAACCGCCCGGCGCGCCTACTGGTTCTGGGTGCCCTACACCGCCGCCACGGCCGTCGCGCTCATCGTCCTCTTCGGACTGGCGCCCGTCGGCGCCGACGCCGACGACTTCGTCGGGCACTACGCGGCGGCGCCGTTCGTCACCGAGTACCTGCTGGTTTTCCTGCTGTACATCGTGGTCTCGCTCGCGGACGTGTTCGTCAACTCGACGCGGCACGCACGCCGCGCACCCGTGCGCCTGCTCCGGGCCGGCCTGCGGCTGCTCGCGTGCGCCGGGATCGTCGGCATGCTCTACGCCCTGCACAAGGCCGGCTACGCGCTGGCGAGGCGGCTGGGGTTCACACCGCCGTGGCCGGAGGGCCCGGTGTCCACGGTGTTCATCTGCGTCGCGGCACTGCTGTTCATCGTCGGCGCGACCGTGGCGGGCTGGGGGCCGAGGATCGCGACCTGGTGGCGACGAATCCACCGCTACCGCGCGTACCGGCGGCTGCACCCGCTCTGGTCGGCGATCCACGACGAGCTGCCGAACATCGCGCTGATCGAGCCGCGGCGGCGCACGGAACGGTGGCAGACCGCGGACTTCCTGCTGTACCGCAGGATCATCGAGATCCGCGACGGCACGCTCGCGCTGCGCCCGTACCTCGACGCGCGGATCACCGCCGCCGCACGGGAAAAGGCGGCCGCCGCGGGTCTGTCCCCGGCCGAACAGGACGCGGTCGCCGAGGCCGCCACCCTGGCCGCGGCCCTGCGGTCCAGGTCGGCGAACCACGTGACCGCCGAGGCACCGCCGGCGCCCCGGTCGAGCCCTGCCGACCTGGACGGGGAAGCCCGCTGGCTCACGGCCGTGTCCGACGCCTACCGGAAGAGCGCGCTGGTGCAGCAGGTCGCGGCTAGTGGCGCCGCCGGATCCTGATGAGGTCCATGTCGGTGGCGGTCGCCCGCAGGTCGCGGAAGTCGACGCCGAGCTCCTCGACCGCGCGGGCGGCGAGTGCGCGGCCCCGGCCGCACACCGCGCGGTCGTTCGCCTCGACCTCGGCCCGGAGCTGGACGCGGAAGCTGAAGAAGTCGAGGGCGGAGTCGTAGCTCAGCGCGCCGTCCGCGGAGAACCCGCCGGCGGTGAGCATGTCGTGCCGGTCCGCGGCGGCGCGCAGCCGGTCGCGACCGGCGTCGTCGAGGTCGGTGAACCGGCCGCGCACGAGTACGCGGTAGGTGTGCTCCTCGGGCATGACACTCCCCTGAGTTCCGTCGGGGGTGGTCAGCTTCGCGGAGCGGGTCCGTGCGGGCAATCGATTTGTCGCTCAGGGGCTGTCGACGCGGAAGGGGTCGTGTTCGGCGATCAGCTTGTCCACGCGGGCGCGGTCGACGCGGCTCGCCACGGAGGACTCCTCCTGGCGGTCGCGGACACACTTGGCCAGCGTGAAGGCCGACGAGATGGTGTACAGAACACCGATCCCCAGGAATGCTCTGACCCACGGATCGACCGGCATGTAGAACACCCCCACCAGGACCGCGGTCGCGGAGATCCCGAACGAGATGGCGGCCTGGGCGAAGAACGCTGCTGTTGTCGGGGACTTCCCCGGCGTTGGCGTAGTCATGTGGCCAGCATCACCCACCCGGGCGTGGCCGTCCTGAGTATTGCTACTCACAACCGGATTGTTCCGCCGGAATCGTGACCCCGGCGGAACAGTCCGGTGATGGTCACGCGCAGGCGCGCGGGTCCCCCACCATCGCCTCGAGGGTGGCGCGGTCGCCGCTCACCGGCGTGCTCGACGTCTGGGTCGCGATGCCGTGGTCGACCCGGTAGGCGCTGAGCGCACCGTCGTGGATGCCGGGCCTCGACGGGTCCATCTGGACCCCGGACACCTGGAGGATCTCGCGGTGACCGTTGACGAGCTTGCAGCCGTAGCGGTTCACCGAGCTGATGCCGCCGCCCTCCCACAGCTCCAGCGGGAAGCCGTCGGACTTGCGCACCGGCTGCCAGCCGTTGTCGAGGCCCCACACGGTGAACTTCAACGTGTTGGCACCCACCGACTCCGTCAGGGTCACCTCCTGCCGACCGTCGCGGTCGAGGTCGCTCACGCGGAGCGGCTGCGCGCCGACACCGGCCGGTGCGTAGAACGGTCTGCGGGTGACGTAGGTGGTCTGGTTCACGGTGGCGGTGAGGATCTGCTCGAACTCGTTGTCGGGCGCCTGCTTCACGGTCACCCGGTCGATGCGCCGGTCGCCGTTGAGGTCGACGTAGGCGGCGCCCGCGTCAGCCGCCGCGGTCGCCGGCGCGAGGAAAGCCGTGGCCGCCGCGAAAAGGGCGAGCAAGGGCACGAACTTCTTCATTTCTTTTTCTCCCCAAGAATTGACCGCGCTCCCCGTAGCGCGTATTTCCGACGCGGTGGGCGTCACCTGGAGAGACGTCGACGGCAGGCCGTGGTTGAGTGGTGTGATGTGGATCACAAATGGCTGTGCCGGAGCAACCCTCGCGCCCCGGCACAGCCGCCGACCTCAGTTCCTGACGATCGTGAACGTGGTGGTCGTGTTCCTGATGTCCACCGCGTTGTCGCGCAGCGTCAGGTTGGTGAACGTGACCGACCCGCGAGCCGGTCCCTCACCCGGTTCGGGCAGTTCGTTGGCCCAGATGCCGAAGCCCGACCTGGCGTCGTACGCGTCCCCGCTCCTGCGCGCCCCGGAGATCGACACGTTGGTGAACACCGTGTCCGCCACCGGGTAGAGCGGCTGTCCGTTGACGTAGTCGGTCTGGAACATGATCCCGTGGTACGTCGGATCCACGATGTCCACATCGGACACGCGAATTCCCTGGAATATCTTCGTGGCCGAGTACACCCAGATTCCCGGGAACGTCTGCGCACCCCAGAAGTGGCCGCCGGAACGCACGACGGACACGTTCTCGAACCGCGTCGGCGGGGAGGCGCCGAACCCGTTCATCGGAATGCCGAAGTCCAGCGAGCTGATCGTGATGCCGGAGTACACCAGCGTGTCCGCGACGTGGAGGTTACGGAACACGTTGTTGTAGCCGCCGTACACCGCGAAGCCCGCGGCCCGCCACGTCAGCAGCGACGTCAGGTTCTCGAACGTGTTGCCCGTGACCTCGCCGCCACCGCCGTCCTGGGCGTTGAACAACGCGAAACTGTCGTCGCCCGTCGCGCGGGACTCGTTGTTGGACACCAGGTTCCCGGAGCTGCCGTTGGTCATGTTGATCCCGTCGGCGAACATGTCGCGGATCCGGTTGTCGCGGATCGTCATGTTGTCGGTGTTCGCGCCCCAGTAGAGGCACACCATGTGCTCGACCCAGATGTTCTCGATCGTCGTGCCGCCGACACCATTGAAGTCGAACACCTTGCCCGGCCCGTCGATCCGCGAGGTGTAGTTGCCGAGGTAGGCGAACCCGGAGAACACCGACCCGTTGGCCGAGGACTCCAGCCGGAACCCGACGTCCGTGTTCTCCTGTGTGGACGGTGCGGCGAACCGCGTGTACCACGGACCGGCGCCGACCACGCGGATCGGCTTCAGGTACACCTGGAACTTGCTGGACGTCTGGTACTCGCCCGGCGGCAGGTACACGCCGACCAGGTTGCCCGTGGTGTCCATGCGCACCCGGTCCAGCGCATTCTGCACGTCCTGGTGGGAGAAACCGGCCGGCACCGCGTACCGCGCCGGGTCAGGGTTCGCGATCGGCGACACCTGCTCGAGGTTGACGAAGTCGATCGCGAACGTGCCCGAGTTGGCGGCGTCCTTCTGCAGCCGGATCTTGTGGCCCGCCGGCACCGACGCGTTCAGCATCACGTTGGCCTCGTCGTAGATGTGCCGTTGCGCGCCGGCACTCGGCGAGTTGCCCGGCCCCGCTTCCGCGCCGTAGAGCCACGCGTACTTCGACGTCAGGTTGATCGCCTTGTGGAACACGCCGTCGACGTAGATGTTCAGCGTCGAGTTCGTGCCGCCGCCACCCGCCGAGTCCGGGATGGAGAACCGGGTGACGAGTGTGTTGGTCGGCGCCTTCGTGGTCCACTCGACGTACGCGCCGTTGCTGTTCAGCGTGACCGCACGCCGGCCGGACGCCTCGCCGGCGAGGTCGCCCACCGTCCTGTTCGGACCGATCACGCTGGCGCCGCCACCCGTGACGCCGTCCTCGGCCTCGTAGTAGTCGTATGGCATGTTCGCGCCGCGGCCGACGAACAGGTTCTGCGTCGAGGTGTTGTTGCCCTGCTTGGCCGGCAGCTCGTTGGTGTCATTGGCAAGCACGACCGTGACCGTGTACCGGCCGTTGGCGGCCGTCCACGAGCCGAGCCCGACCGGGCTGGTCGACGCGCCCGGCTGGATCGCACCGCTGGCCGAGCCGGTCAGCGTGGCGACCGTCGCGCCGGTCGTGGCGTTCCTGAGCGTCAGCGTGATGCCGTGCGCGCCACCGCCCGACGCGATCGTGCCCTGGTTGCGGATCGCCACCGAGAAGTTCACCGCCGCGCCGTTGCGCGGGGTGGTCGGCGACCAGCTGACCGAGGCGACCAGGTCGGACGTCGGCACCGCGGTGACCACGAGCGGCGACGAGCTGGTGAGGCTGTTGTTGGTCTCCACCTTCTCGATCACCGCGTTGTCCTCGTCGACGACCGCCTTCGGGGTGTAGCTGCCCGCGTCGCGTGCGCCGATGTTCGCCGAGGCCGTGGTGGTCGCGCCGGCGGCAAGGTTCCCGATCGGAACTGTCCCGACGGCCGTGTCACCGAGGTAGAACTTCACGTTGGTCGCGCCGGACTGCCGGTCGCCGGCATTGCGGACGGTGGCCGACAGCGTCACCGCGTCGCTCTCCGACGGCGATGCCGGGGTCCAGTTCAGATTGGAAACCTGCAGGTCCGGGTTGGCGGCCGGCTCGCCGATCACCTGGAGCTCGGCGACCTGCCCGGCCGGCGCACCGGTGTTCGCGGTGAACTGCAGCCGCACGTCCGCCACGGTGGCGGTCACCGGGATGGTGACCAGGTTCTGCGCGGACGGGGTGAAGTTGTACTGCTGGGAACCCACGATCGAGGTGAAGGTCGTCGAGTCCTGGTCTCGCCCGAACACCTGGAACGTCTGCGTCCGCGGGCCCCAGATCGGGTCCGGGTTCAGCTTGACCACGATCGAGGTGACGGCCGCGTTCGCCCCGAGACTCACGGTGAGGGTGGCGGGGTTGGCGTTGCCCTCCCAGTACGTCGTCACGTTGTCGTCGTTGGCGTTCGTGGCGACGAAGTCGAACACGGTGCCGGACGCGGTGATCGGCTTGCCCACCGCGAGGTTCACCCCCGCGCTGGTGCCGTTGCGGGTCACCGTGTTGCTGTTCGGCGACTGGTTGCCGGCCGCGTCCCGGGCCCGCACGAAGTACGACATGGTCACGCCGGCGGGCTGGTTGTCGGTGTAGCCGCGGACGTCCGCGCCGACGCTCGCGCGGAGCACGCCGTTGGCGTAGACGTCGTAGCCGGTGACGCCGACGTTGTCCGTCGACCCCTGCCACGTCAGGGAGATCTGGCCGGACGCGGGTTGCGTGTAGGCCAGGTTGGCCGGCGCGGTCGGCGCCTGTGTGTCCCCTGTGGACGGTCCGTACACCTCGAACTCGGCGAGCTGCCCGGCGGGCCAGCCGGTGTTCGCCGTGATGTTCAGGCGGACGTACCGGGTGGTCACGGAGTTGAAGCTGATCGTCACGGTGTTGCCCGACGCCGGGTCGAACCGGTAGCCGGCGGACGCGACGAGGTCGGTGAACGCCGAGCCGTTCGTGCTCTGCTGGACCGTGATCGTCTGCGTGCGGGCCTCCCAGCCGGCCGGCAGCTTCAGCACGAGCCGGTTGGTCGCGACCGAGGCGCCGAGGTCGGCCTGGATCCACTGTGGGAACACGTTGTTGGTGCTCTCCCAGTAGGTGGCCTGGTTGCCGTCGACGGCGTTCGGCGCGTTGTACGGCGAGTTCTGGCTGCTGGCCGACGCGGACTGAACCGCGGCAACAAGGTTCACATCGGAAACCGACGCCGCGTACACCTGGAGCCCGGACAGCTCCCCCTGCCCGGCGAACGCGACCCGGACGTACCGCGCCTCGACCTCACCCAGTGGCACGGTGGCCGCGGCGCCGCGGGGGACGGTCGTGCGCGCGGTGGTGAAGGCGCCGCCGTCGACGCTGGTCTGGACGCTCAGCTGCGTGCCGCGCACCGCGGGCAGGGTGAGCACGGCCCGGTCGAGCCGGGCGACCGTGCCGAGGTCGACCTGCGCCCACTGATCGCCCGATCGGGCGCTCCGCCAGTAGGTGTCCTGGTCGCCGTCGGTGATCCGCGCGGCCGCGGCCGCGTTCGAGGAGGTGGTGACCGGCTTGCCGTGCGCGAGATCGGCCTTGTCCGCCAGGGCGGCGGGTGGGGTCGCGACGGCCAGCCCGATGACGAGTGCCGTGGCCGTGGCCCACGACAGGAAGCGCTTCATGGGGCCTCTCCGTTGAGACTGTGATCGATAATTGCAGGGCTTTGCTCATTTTTTGCATCGATCAAGTCATAGAGTTGCCCACCCTCTACCGGAAGTCAACGGGCACCTCTGGGGTGTGAGCCGAACGGCCTATTGTCACCCGTTCGGATGCTGGAAAACTGTCCGTACACGCCTGGGCGCTGCGGGTAGTCGATTCGGGGGCGCCCTACCGCACGCCAACGGAGGTGTCAGGTGCGCAGATTCGGCATCGGCGTGATCGTGCTGGGCATGGTGTTCGCCACCACGCCCGCCACTCACGCCGACCCACGGTTCCCATCGGGAACGCACAACAGAACCATCACTCTGGTCACCGGTGACCAGGTCGTCGTCCACGGAGAACAAGCACGCGAGGTACGCCCCGGCGCCGGCCGCGAGGGCATGCGGTTCTCCGTCCACCAGGTCGCCGGCCACCTGTACGTCATCCCGGCCGACGCACTGCAGGCGGTGGCGTCCGGGCTGGTCGACCGGCGGATCTTCGACGTCACCACGCTGACCGAGTTCGGCTACGACCGCCGCGACACGGTCCCGCTCATCGTCACCGGCCCGAGCGCGACCCGGGTCGCCAGCAGCGGAAAGGCCTTGCCCAGCATCGACGGCTACGCCTTCGACGCCGCGAAGGGCGACGCGTGGCGCACCCTCACCGCGGCCAGGGGCGTCAGCAAGGTCTGGCTCGACGGCAAACGCGAGGCGGTCCTCGACCACAGCGTCCCGCAGATCGGCGCCCCGGCCGCGTGGGCGGCCGGCTACACCGGCGCGGGCGTCACGGTCGCGGTGATCGACACCGGCGTCGACCAGACCCACCCGGACCTCGCCGACCGGGAGATCGCCGAGGCCAACTTCTCCGGCGCGGCGGACAACGTCGACCACTACGGGCACGGCACGCACGTCGCCTCGATCGTCGCCGGCACCGGCGCGAAGTCCGGCGGCAAGTACCGCGGCGTCGCCGACGGCGCGGCCATCCTGGACGCGAAGGTCCTCGACGACAACGGTTCCGGCCAGGAGTCGTGGATCATCGCCGGCATGGAGTGGGCCGTCGAGAAGGGCGCCGACATCGCGAACCTGAGCCTCGGCGGCACGGACACGCCCGAGGTCGACCCGCTCGAGCAGGCCGTCAACGAGCTGTCCGAGTCGAGCGGCACCCTGTTCGTGATCGCGGCCGGCAACTCCTACCGCGACGGCACGATCGGCTCGCCGGGCAGCGCGGACGCCGCGCTCACCGTCGGCGCGGTCGACGACGAGGACGACCTGGCCGTGTTCTCCAGCCGCGGCCCGCGCGTCGGCGACGGCGCCATCAAGCCGGACGTCACCGCGCCCGGCGTGGACATCGTGGCCGCGCTGCACTCCGACGGCACGATCGGCCAGCCCGTCGAGCCCGGCTACACGTCGCTGTCCGGCACGTCCATGGCCACCCCGCACGTCGCGGGCGCGGCCGCGCTGCTGCTCCAGCAGCACCCGGACTTCACCGGGCAGCAGCTGAAGTCGCTGCTGTCCGGGACCGCGAAACCGCATGCCGAGCTGACCGCGTTCCAGCAGGGCGCGGGCCGGATCGACGTGGCGCGGGCGATCACGCAGAACGTGGTGAGCGAGCCGGCGAACGTCAGCGTCGGCACGGTCGCGTGGCCGCACGACGACGACGTCCCGGTGGCGAAGCCGGTCACGTACCACAACGACGGCGACACGGACGTCACGCTCGCGCTGTCCCTGGAGGACACCGCGCCGGCCGGCATGTTCTCGTTGAGCGCCGACGAGGTCACCGTCCTGGCGGGCGGCTCGGCCGAGGTGACCGTGACGACGGACGCGGGCGCCGGCGAGCTGGACGGGTACTTCTCGACCGCGGTCGTCGCGACGGCGGGTGACTCCGTGACCCGCACACCGGTGGCGGTGGACCGCGAGGTGGAGAGCTACAACCTGACCGTCGACTCGATCGACGCGACGGGCGCGACCACCGGCGCGTACAGCCTGCTCGTCGTCGGCCTGACCGGCAGCGCGCTCGTGTTCCCGTACGACGCGGACGGCAGCGTGACGGTCCGCCTGCCGAAGGGCGCGTACCTGCTCGACAGCACGGTCCGCACCGGCACGGGCGAGGACCTGCGGTACGGCCTGATGGTCCAGCCGAACCTGGTGCTGGACAAGGACACCACGGTCACGTTCGACGCGCGGGTCACGAAACCGGTCGAGGTCACCCCGCCCGCGAAGGCGGAGCTCGCGATCGGGGACATCGGCTACTCGATGGTGAGCGACATCGGCGGCATGTCGTCCGCGTTCCTCACCGACGACCTGGGCATCGTGTCCACCGCACACGTCGGCGCGCCGGTGCCGGGCACGGCGTTCACCGCCAAGATCAACACGCACTGGTACGCCGAGGACGGCTCGTTCTACGGCCTGGCGTGGTTCCCGCACGGCGAGATGCCGACCGGGTTCACGAAGACGGTGCGGGACAAGGAGTTGGCGACCGTCAACGTCGAGTTCGGCGCGCCGGTGCCGGACCGCACCGGTGGCAAGGTGTCCTTCCCGTTCCCCACCGAGGGCGACGGATTCGTGTTCGGCGTCGAGCAGGACGTCGAGCTGCCCGGCGCGCGGGTCGAGCACCTGACGACCGACGGCGTGCGGTGGCAGTCGCTGCTGACCCAGCAGCACGGGAAGGACACGGAGGCACAGCTCACCTCGCCGTTCGAGAGCTTCCGTGCCGGCCGGACGTACACGCGGGAGCTCAACTTCGGCCCGTTCGGGCCGACGATGACCGACGACGGGTTCGTGGGCGGCTCGGTGTTCCGCTTCGCCAACGAGCTGTACGTGCAGCCGTCGCTGTACGGCGACCGGGCGGGCAACGCCGGGCAGTCGGTGCTGGAGTCGGCGAAGTTCGAGCTGTACCGCGGGGACGAGCTGGTCACCGCCAGCCCGTCGCCGGGCGGTTCGGCCGTGGTGCCGGCGGAGGCGGGCACGTACCGGGCCGTGGTCACGACGACGCGGCCGCGGGACGTGTTCGACGTCAGTACGGCGGTCGAGGTGGCCTGGACGTTCTCCTCCGCGTTCGTGGACGAGGAGACCATCGTGCCGCAGCCGGTCTCGGCGATCCGGTTCACGCCGGCGCTCGACGCGGCCAACTCGGCGCCGGCCGGGCAGCCGTTCCTGGTGCCGGTGTGGTTGCAGCACAACGGAACGGGCGCGGCCGACCGGCCACGCACGCTGACCGTCGAGGTCTCCTACGACGAGGGCAGGACCTGGCGGAAGGCGGACGTGCTGCTGAACCTGGTGGCGCTGCTGCGGCACCCGGCGGGCGCGGAGTCCGTGTCACTGCGGGCGACCGCCACCGACCGGGACGGGAGCTCGGTGACCCAGACCGTGATCCGGGCCTACAAGCTGCGGAAGTGAGTGAGCAGCCCGCGCTCGTCCAGCAGATGGAAGGCGAGCGCGGGCGGTAGGCCGTAGTCGATGCCCCGGTCGCCCTCGACCGGGAGCTGAAGCGTCGAGACCACGCCGGGCGCCACGACCAGTGGCCGCCCGGCGAAGGTCGTCGTGGCGGCGGTGTGCGCGTGTCCGGTGAGGACGGCGACGACCTTGTCGGTCAGGACCTCGGCCAGCCGGTCGGGGTTCAGCAGGAGGATGGCGTCCAGGAACGGCAGGCCCATCCGCACCGGCGGGTGGTGGAAGCAGACCAGTGCCGGGTCCTCGGTGTCGGAGATGACCTTGTCCAGCCAGGTAAGCGTGTCGTCGTCGAGCAGGCCCTCGTTGCGGCCCGGGATGGACGAGTCGCACATGGCGATCGTGAACCCGCCCAGCCGGTGGACCTGGTTGATCGGCTCGGTGCCGGCCGTCTCGGCCAGCAGGGTGGTGCGGTAGGCGGCGCGGTCGTCGTGGTTGCCGGGGCAGACGAGCACGGGAAACCGCAGTGTGGCAAGGAGTTCACGCACGGTCTCGTACTCGGCGGGCGTGCCGTGGTCGGCGAGGTCGCCGGTGACGAGGACGCCATCGACCTCGCCCGGCATGGCATTGAGGTAGCCGACCACCTTGCGGGCACGGGCGAGCGCGCGGACGCCGCCGTCGCCCTGGTAGTCCTGGCCGATGTGGATGTCGCTGAAGTGGGCGAGGAGCATGGGTTCACCACCAGGTGGCCGGGTCGCGCCCGGGCTTGCGCGGGCCGGCCAGCTCGACCGACGCGTGCGGGACACGGATGTGGGTGAGGCGGCCGAAGTCGCTGTCGGTCTCGGTCAGGAACGGCGTCACGTCCACTTCGGACACTCCGTCCTCCCGGCCGAGGTCGTGCAGCCATTCGGCCGTTCTGGCGAGGGAGAGCCGCAGATGCCACGAGCCGCCCTCGGTCGCGCGGCGCCGCAGTGCGGTCATCACGGCGTGGGCGGCGAGCCAGCCGGTGCCGTGGTCGAGTGCCTGCGCGGGGAGCGCGCGGGGCTTGTCGAGGCCGGCGTGCGCGGCGATGCCGGCGGACATCTGGACGAGGCTGTCGAACCCGCGCCGCGCGCGCCACGGGCCGGTGTGGCCGTAGGCGGACAGGCTCACCACGACGATGCCGGGGTTGCGCGCGGCGAGGTCCGCCGGGCCGAAACCCTTGCGTGCCAAGGAGTCCGGCCGGAACGACTGGACGAACACGTCGGCGCCGGCCGCGAGGGCGCGCAGCTCGTCGCCGAGGCCGGTGGTGCACTGGCGCTTGCCGAAGTCGGTGTCCCGCACCAGGTCCAGGAGGACGGGCCAGCTCGGCGGGGTGACGTGGAGGACGTCGGCGCCGTGTGCGGCGAGGGTCCGGCCGCAGACGGGACCGGCGATGACGTGCGTGAGCTCGAGGACGCGGACGCCGGCCAGCGGACTGTCGGCCGGGCCGAAGAGTTTCGGTGGCGCCTCGCCGACCTTTTCCACCGCCACCAACGGTTCCGCGCGGATCGCGGCGCCGGGGCCGTTCGCCAACCAGTCCTCGCGGGTGCGCATCGCGGCCGCCGCGCCGCCCTCGGCCAGCACCAGGTCCTCCACCTCGACGGCGGTGCGGCGGGCGACCTCGGGGGTCGGGTCGTCGCCCAGCGCCCGGCGGATCGCCGCCGCGTGGTGCGGGTAGTTGGCGTGCAGGCGGACCCAGCCGTCGGCGGCCTGGTAGTCGCCGGACAGCGGGGCCCACAGCGCCTTCGGCTCCTCGCCGGACACGCTCGTGTGCCGCTCGCTGCGGAAGGCCTCCGCCGCGTGTCCGCTGTGGACGGTGAGCGGGGCCGGTGTGCCGCCGCGCAGGGCCAGCAGGGAGTGCGCGGCGGTCGTGGCCATCGCCACGCACGTCGCGGCCAGCTCCACCACCCGGTACGGACCGGGGAACCTGCCCACTACGGCAGGTTCGCGACCAGCTCGGACGGGGCGATCCGCGTGCCCGTGTAGAACGGGATCTCCTCACGCACGTGTCGGCGCGCGGTGCTGCCCCGCAGGTGGCGCATGAGGTCGACGATCCGGTGCAGCTCGTCCGCCTCGAAGGCGAGGATCCACTCGTAGTCGCCGAGCGCGAACGACGCCACGGTGTTGGCCCGCACGTCCGGGTAGTCGCGGGCCATCTTGCCGTGCTCGGCGAGCATGCCCCGGCGATCCTCGTCCGGCAGCAGGTACCACTCGTAGGACCGCACGAACGGGTACACGCAGACGTACTTCCGCGCCGGCTCACCGGCCAGGAACGCGGGGATGTGGCTCTTGTTGAACTCCGCCGGGCGGTGCAGCGCGACCTGGCTCCAGACCGGCGTCGAGGCGCGGCCGAGCGCGGTGCGGCGGAAGCCGGCGTACGCGGCCTGCACCTGCTCGATCTCCTCGGCGTGCCACCAGATCAGGTAATCGGCGTCGGCACGCAGCCCCGCGACGTCGTACACCCCGCGAACCACGACACCCTTGGCCTCCAGGCCGTCGAGGTACTCCTGCGCCTCGGTGGCGGCCGGACCCCGGTCGTCGGCGAGCCGGCCGGGTTCGGTGCGGAACACCGACCACATGGTGTAGCGGATCGTGTCGTTGAGCTCGGTGTAGTTCAGGCGGGCCATGGCTTCATACTGCCACCAGCTGTGCGGCCAGCCGCTCCGCGGCGGCGGTGGCGGTCCGCACACACGCGGGGATGCCCACGCCGCGGAACACCGCCCCCGCGACCGCGAGCCCCGGCACACCCGCGACGGCCCGGTCGATCTCCGCCACGGCACTCGCGTGACCGACGCCGTACTGCGGCAGCCCGCCACCCCACTTGGTGACCGTCCAGGCCACGGGCTTGGCCTCGACCCCCGACAGCTCGGCGAGATCGGCCAGGACGTCGGCCAGGAGGGCGTCCTCGTCGCGCTGGAGGGCCTGCTCCTCGCCCACCCGGCCGACGGACGCCCGCAGCCGGGTCCGGTCCCCGCCCCACTTGCGGCTGGTGTAGGTGAAGGCCTTGGCGGTGAACGGCGTGCCGTCGCGATGCCGTTCCCCGACCGCGAGCAGGACCCCGCTGGCCTCGGGCAGCGTGACGTCGTCCGGCAGCACCATGGACACGACGGCCATGGACCCGACCTCGATGCGCCCGTAGGCGGCCGACGCCTCGGGAACGACCCCGTCGAGCAGCTTCCGCGCCGCGGGCGCCGGCACGGCCAGCACAACGGCATCGGCCTCGATGAACTCAGGCCGCGGCGCCGCCCCCACCTCGACCCGCCAACCGACGTCCCCTTTCGGGTGAGCCTCGTGCGAACGGTCCGTTGGTGCGGCCAGCACCCGGTTCCCGTCACCCTCCTCCGGTAGACTGGCAAGCGGGGTGCCCCCGGAGAGGGTGGGGGCTGCCACCACGGTTGGCGGCGGGTTTTCGCTGGTCAGAGGCTTTTTGGGGTGGAGGCGGCGGGCTGTGGTGGTCAGCCGGACTTCCGCGCGCGACTGGCGGGCCAGTTCCTCCACCAGGGTCCGCATTCCGCCCGGCAGGGCGCCGAAGACCGGCTTCGGTGGGCCGCCGGTGGGCGGGGGTAACAGGCGTGAGGCGGCGGCCGTCAGGGAGCCTGTCTCGTTCAGGGCGTTCACCAGGGCCGGCATGGTCGCGCGCAGGCCCAACAGGTCCGCCCGGCCTGCGTAGACCCCGGCCAGCAGGGGCTCCACCAGGTGGTCGACCACCTCGCGGCCCATCCGCTCGGTCAGCAGCTCACCGACCGACGCGTCCTCGTCCGGACCCAACCGCAGCGGCGGCAGCGACGGCTCGGCCGCCACCCGCTCGACGGCCGATGCCGAGAGCACCTCCCGCACCGCGTCCGGCCCGGCCGGCACACCCAGGAACGTCCGCCGCGGCAGGGAGACCGTCGTGCCCCCCGCGTGGATCGTCGCCGCGGCCCGCTCCGGGTGGACCACCGGCAGGCCCAGCTCCGCCACCAGGTCCGCCGCGGCCGGATCGCGCATGACGAACGCCTCGGCGCCCACGTCCGTCGGGACGCCGTCCAGGTCGAGCGTGCGGAGCTTGCCGCCCAGCCGGTCGGACTGCTCCAGCACCGTCAACCGCGCGGACGGCCCCAGCAGCTGCCGCAGGCGGTACGCGGCGACCAGACCGGAGACGCCGCCACCGACGATCAGCACATGACGCGGCGCCGATGGTTCGTTCGCGAGCTCACTCACGGTTCGAGGCTATGCACCAGCTCGACCACGCGGGTGAGCACGTCCGGGTCGGTCTCCGGCAGCACGCCGTGGCCGAGGTTGAAGATGTGGCCGCCGGCCGCCCTGCCCTCCGCGTGGATGCGCCGGACCTCGGCCTCGACGACGTCCCAGTCGGCCAGCAGCACGGCCGGGTCCAGGTTCCCCTGCAGCACCGGGTTACCGGACAGCCGCCGCGCGGCCTCGTCCAGGGGCAGCCGCCAGTCGACGCCGACGACGTCCGCGCCCGCCTCGCGCATGGCCGGCAGCAGCTCGCTCGTCCCGACGCCGAAGTGGATCCTCGGCACGCCCGTGATCGCGCCCAGCACGGCCGCCGAGTGCGGCAGCACCAGCTCGCGGTAGTCCCGCTCGGACAGCGCGCCCGCCCACGAGTCGAACAGCTGCACGGCCTGGACCCCGGCCTCGAGCTGCAGCTCCAGGAACGCGCGGGTGATGCCGGCCAGCTTGTCCAGCAGGGCGTGCCAGGTCCGCTTGTCCGAGTGCATGAGCGCCTTGGTGCGCTCGTGGTGCCGGCTCGGCCCGCCCTCGATCAGGTACGACGCGAGCGTGAACGGCGCCCCGGCGAACCCGATCAGGGGCGTGGCGCCCAGCTCGTCACGCAGCAGCCCGATCGCCTGTGCGACAGGCCGCAGCCGCTCCACCGCGTCCGTCGGGAGGGCGGCCACCTGTTCGACCGTGCGCACCGGCTCCGCCACGACCGGGCCGGTGCCCGGCACGATGTCCACGCCGATGCCGGCCGCGACCAGCGGCACCACGATGTCGCTGAACAGGATCGCCGCGTCGACGCCGTGCCGGCGGACCGGCTGGAGCGTGATCTCGCAGACCATCTCCGGGTTGAAGCACGCCTCGAGCATCGGCACGCCCACCCGGAGCTTGCGGTACTCGGGGAGCGAGCGGCCCGCCTGCCGCATGAACCAGACCGGCGGGTGGCTCGGCGTCTCGCCGGCGGCGGCCGCGAGCAGCGGCGCGGTCCGGGCCCGCGCGGCGGTGTCGGGACTCATGTGAGTCAGGGTGCCACGCGTGCTCGGCGGGTGGTCGCGGGGTCAAGTTGATCAACTCACGGTGTGCAAATCCCGGTATCCACTCCGGCGCGCCGTGCCCGCTCACTGACTCGGGTGGTCCTACAGTTACGAGTCGTGACCAGTACGTCGGGAGCGCCCGAGCTGTTCACTCAGGCCGTCGCCGCCCTCAAGGGACTGCGGCCCAGGCCCGAGTTGCAGCTCGGCGTCGTTCGCGCTCCGCAACGCCTCGCGCCGTGGGCGTACGCGTTCACCGCGGAGATCAACGGCCCAGCGGACGAGCTCGCCACCGGCCGGCTCATCCTGTTGCACGACCCCGAGGGCCAGGAGGCCTGGGACGGGGTGCTGCGGGTGGTGGCCTACGTGCGGGCGGAGGTGGACGCCGAGCTGGCGGCCGACCCGCTCCTGCCGGCCGTCGGCTGGTCCTGGCTGACGGACGCCCTGGCCGCCACCGGCGCCGAGTACCGCGCGCTGGGCGGCACGGTGACCGACACGTCCTCGGCCCGCTTCGGCGACATCGCCGGCCCGGCCAGGACCGACGACCTCGAGCTGCGTGCGTCGTGGACCCCCGTGGACGCCAACCTGGCCCCGCACGGCGAGGCCTTCTTCGACGTGATGGCCAGCGTGGTCGGCCTGCCGCCCGTCGGTGTGACGCTGTTCAGCCAGCGCCAGTCCTCCTGAAATCACACGTTTTGGCAACTCGCAATCTGCAAATTGCAAGTTAGCCTCTCGATTGAGCCTGCAGGAGCAAGCCGATGGGAGGCGCACCATGAACCCCGGTCCCGTGTTCAGGTGGCGGAAGTCGAGTTTCAGCAGCAGCGGCGCGGAGTGCGTGGAGGTGGCGTTCCTCCAGCAAGCCGTCCGGGACAGCAAGAACCCCGGCGGCCCGGCGATCCGGGCCGACCTCGCCGCGCTGGTGAACGCGGCGAGAGCCGGCCGTTTCGACCGCTGACCCGGTCCTACTGCTTGGCCGCCTGCTTGGCCGCGTAGGCCTCCGCCGCGGCGAGGGCGCGCAGGGCGTTCTCGCCGGCGAGTTTGGCGCAGTCCTCCTCCGTCCAGCCGCGGTCGAGCAGCGCCGCGAACAGGTTCGGGTAGCCGCTCACGTCCTCGAGGCCGGCCGGCAGCACGTCGACGCCGTCGTAGTCCCCGCCGAGGCCGATGTGGTCGATGCCGGCCACCTCGCGGGCGTGTTCCACGTGCGCCACGACGTCGGACAGGTCCGCCTTCGGCTTCGGCGGGCCGTCCCACGCGGCCGCGAACTCCTGACGCGCGGTCAGGTCCGAGTGCCGCAGGCCCGCGTCCGCCATGGCCGCCTTCAGCCGGCGGTCCCACTCGACGACCGCCGGCGAGACGAACGACGGCACGAACGTGACCATGCAGACGCCGCCGTTGGCCGGCAGGCGCCGCAGCACGTCGTCCGGCACGTTGCGCGGGTTGTCGGCGACGGCCCGGCACGACGAGTGGCTGAAGATCACCGGGGCCTCGGCGACGTCCAGCGCGTCCCGCATGGTCGTCGCGGCGACGTGGGACAGGTCGACGAGCATGCCGATCCGGTTCATCTCCCGCACGACCTCGCGGCCGAAGTCGGTGAGGCCACCCACCGCCGGCTCGTCGGTCGCGGAGTCGGCCCACGGGGTGTTGTCGTTGTGCGTCAGCGTCATGTACCGGACGCCGAGGCGGTACAGGGCCCGGAGCACACCCAGGGACTCGTTGATGGAGTGCCCGCCCTCGGCACCCAGCATGGACGCGATCCGGCCCTCGGCGAACGCGGCACGGGCCTGCGCGGCCGTGCCCACGATTCGCAGTTGCGACGGATATCGGGCGGCTAAGGTGTGTACCAGCTCCGCCTGTTGGATGACCGCCGTGACGGCGGCGTCACCCTGGAGCTGACACGGAACGTAAACGGACCAGAACTGCACTCCGAGCCCGCCGGCACGCAACCGGGGGAAGTCCGTGTGCAACCGCGGCTGCGGTTCACACAAATCGACCTCGAACGCCGCCGAACGGGTCTCGTCAACCTCCGGAAGTGACCGCAACGCCCATGGCAGGTCGTTGTGTCCATCGACCAACGGGGTGGACTTCAGCAACGCCCGAGCGCGTTCGAAGGAAGGGTTCTCCACTACCGCGACTCCGTTTCATCGAGTTCGGACCCATAGACGTTACGTCACCGGTCAGACATCACCCGATCGTGTTACAAGTTCCCGTCAGTGTGATGTCTCGATTGGATAGATAACGAATTGATCATCCCGCTAACCCGCTTGGGGGGCTAGGCTGCGGACGTCGACACCACTTTCGGTCCAATGGCGGCGCGGCTGTTTGGCCGAAGGTCCCGGTGTAGGTCGGGGGGCACGACCGACTCCAGGGAGGTAGTGACGTGGCTGCCGTCGGCTTAGGTCAGGCCGCTCGAACCACGCCAGCCGGCGTCTTGCCGGCCAACATGGTCCCGCATCCGCGGGAGGAGCTGTTCTCGGTACTGGTGGTCGATGACCATCCGTTACTAAGGGAGGCGATAGCTGCCCGGTTGACCCAGATGGGTGCCGGCACCGTCCATGAGGCTGCCACGGTGGCCGAAGCGAGGGCGCGAGCACTGGCCACCGGCCCGTGCGATCTCGCGATCCTCGACCTCGGCCTGCCGGACGGCAGTGGGATCGAGCTCGTCACCGAGCTGCGCGGCCACGGCTGGCCGCGCATCGTGGTGCTTGCTTCGTCCGATGACCCGTACGCCGTGCGTTCGGCCTTCCAGGCAGGGGCTCAGGCCTACCTGCTGAAGTCGGCCTCGCCGGTGGTCGTGACCGACGGGGTCCGACGTGTGCTCGAGGGCGGCGTGTACGCCGACCCGAGCGTCGCGCCGATCCTCGCCACGGGCACGCGGGTCCCCGGCACCGACAACACACCGCGTGAGCTCTCCGCTCGCGAGGTGGAGGTGCTGCAGCTCGTCGCGGACGGGCAGTCCAACAAGGAGATCGGCGAGGGACTCAACCTGTCAGCTCTGACGGTCAAGTCCCATCTCTCGCGGATCGGCAGGAAGTTGGGCACCGGCGACCGGGCACAGATGGTCGCGCTGGCCATGCGGGCCGGCGTGATCCGCTGAGTTAGACCGCCCCTGGCCGGGCTCGCGAGGGCATTCGCGGGCCCGGCCAGATCGGCGACGCAGAGTTACAAACGGGTCGCTGCCTGCGCAACTGTCACACCCGTGACGTATGGTCATCCGCCGTGGGTGACACGGGGACGGGAACAACAGCTGAGGGGGCACGGCCTGATCCGGTACTGCTGACGCAACCAGCAGAGGGCACGCCGGACGTCGTGGAGACGCATCAGGCCCTGCGCGCGGCTTCTGATGCACTGGCCGCTGGTCAGGGGCCTGTCGCGGTCGACACCGAGAGAGCCTCCGGCTACCGGTACTCGCAACGCGCCTACCTGGTGCAGGTGCGGCGGGAAGGCTCGGGCACGTTCCTGGTCGACCCGGTCGCGCTGGACGATCACATCGATCCGCTGATCGAGGCCCTGGACGACACCGAGTGGGTGTTGCACGCGGCCTCGCAGGACCTCCCCTGCCTCGCCGAGCTGGAGCTGCGGCCCGCCCGGCTCTTCGACACGGAGCTGGCCGGCCGGCTCGCCGGCTTCGAGCGGGTGGCGCTCGGCACGCTCGTCGAGCTACTGCTCGGGTACCGGCTCGAGAAGGGCCACGGCGCCGCCGACTGGTCACGCCGCCCGCTGCCGCAGGACTGGCTGGACTACGCCGCGCTGGACGTCGAGCTGCTCGTGCCGCTGCGGGACGCCCTCGAGGAGGAGCTGGCCAAGCAGGGCAAGCTCGACTGGGCGCTGGAGGAGTTCGAGGCACTGCGCACCGCCCCGGCCGCACCGCCCCGCGCGGAGCCCTGGCGGCGGACGTCGGGCATCCACCGGGTGCGCTCGCCGCGCGGGCTCGCGGCCGTGCGCGCGTTGTGGGAGGCCCGCGACGCCCTGGCGAGACAGCGGGACATCGCGCCCGGCCGGGTGCTGCCGGACACGTCGATCGTGCAGGCCGCGGTCGCGGCGCCGGCCACCGAGGACGACCTGCTGGCCCTGCCGGTGTTCCGCGGGCGGGCGCAGCGGCGGATCGCCGACATCTGGCTGCGGGCGTTGCGGACGGCGGCCCGGCTGCCGAAGAGCGAGCTGCCCGACCCGTCGCCACCGCACGACGGGCCACCGCCGCCGAACCGCTGGGGCGACCGGGATCCGGCCGCCGCCGCGCGGCTGGGGGCCGTCCGGGCCGTGCTGGCGACGATCGCGGAGGCCAACCGGCTGCCCGTGGAGAACCTCCTCCAGCCGGACCTGGTGCGCCGGACGTGCTGGCGGCCGCCCACGGACCTGTCGGCGGACGCGGTGGCCTCGGTGCTGCGTGGCGGCGGGGCGCGGGAGTGGCAGGTCGCGCTCACCAGCACGGCGTTGTCGCAGGCGCTGAACGGTGTCAAGCAGTGACGGCGGACCCCTGCGAGCATTGACGTGTGCGCGGAAAGGTGTGGATCGGCACGTCGGGGTGGCGGTACGGACCGTGGCGCGGGGTCTTCTACCCGAAGGGGCTGCCGCAGCGGCGTGAGCTCGAGTACATCTCCCGGCAGGTCAACTCCGTGGAGATCAACGGCTCGTTCTACTCGCTGCAGCGCCCGGACTACTACCGCCGCTGGTACGCCGAGACGCCGCCGGAGTTCCTGTTCGCGGTCAAGGGCGGCCGGTTCATCACGCACATGCGGCGGCTGCGGGACGTCGAGACGCCGCTCGCGAACTTCTTCGCGAGCGGCGTCCTCGCGCTGAGGGACAAGCTCGGCCCGGTCCTGTGGCAGCTGCCGCCGAGCCTGCCGTTCGACCCGGAGCTGCTGGCGGACTTCTTCGACCTCCTGCCGAGGGACACCACGGCCGCGGCGGTGCTGGCGGGCAAGCACGACGAGCGGCTCGCCGACCGGGCGCTGACCGAGGCGGACGCGCACCGGCCGCTGCGGCACGCGCTGGAGGTCCGGCACGCGAGCTTCGTCGACCCCACCCTGGCCGACCTGCTGCGGGCCCACGGCATCGGCCTGGTCGCCGCGTCCGCGGCCGCCGACTGGCCGTACCTGGAGGACGTGACGGCGGACTTCGCGTACGTGCGCCTGCACGGCGAGACCGAGCTGTACGCCAGCGGCTACAGCGACGCCGAGCTCGACACGTGGGCCGACCGCGTCCGCGGCTGGACGGCGGCCGGCTTCGACGTCCACGCCTACTTCGACAACGACATCAAGGTCCGGGCACCATTCGACGCGATCGGCCTCATGACGCGGCTCGGCATGGGATAACTGGAGGCGTGCGTAGATCCCTGCTGGCGCTTCGCATCGCGGTCATCGCGGGGGCCGTGGGTCTGGTCGTCGCGCTCGCCACGAGCCGTCCCGTGGACGGCACGCCCGGCGCCGCGCCGCAGGAACGCGACGACTCCGCCGCACCACCCGCGCTGACCTGCGACGGGCCGCCGGGGTTCGGCATCAGCATGGCCTCGTTCGCGATGAACGGCATCGCCTACCTCGAAGGCGTCTACCGGCACGCGTGCCCGGGCAAGACGACCGAGCTGATCGACGTCGGTTCCGGCCGCGAGGTCGAGAGCTTCCTCGACGGTGACGCCGCCCTGGCCGCCGTCGACCGGCCGCTCACCGGGGCGGAGATGGCCGACGCCCGCCGGCGCTGTGACGCCCGGCAGCTGCCGTTCGTCGCGCAACCGGTGCGGATCCACTACCGGCTGCCGCTGGCCGACGACCTGTACCTGGACGCGCCGACGCTCGCGAAGATCTTCGGCGGCGCCGTCACCCGGTGGGACGACCCGGCGATCGCGGCGCTCAACCCGGGCGTCGCCCTGCCCGCGCTGCCGATCACCGTGGTCGGCTGGCGCGAGGAGTCGACGATCAACGCCGTGTTCCAGCGGTACCTCCGGGCTGCCGGGGGCTGGACCACGGGCGACGGCCCGGTCTTCACCGGCAGGGCCGCGGCCGCCGCGGACTCCGACATCGACGTGCTGTCGATCATCGAGAACACCGACGGCGCCATCGGCTACGTGCTGGCGCCGGACGGCCCCCGCACCGACGTCGCGTTCCTCGACGGCGTGTCGCCGACCCTGAACGCCGTGGGGGCGACCGTCGTCGCCGCCATGCCGCCCGAGGGGCTGGTGCTGGAGCAGGAGAAGCTGTCCCGGCCGCCACCGGCGGAGGGCGCCTATCCGGTGGTGATCATCAGCTACGCGGTGTTCTGCGCGGACGACGTGGCCGCCCGGGACTTCCTGCGGGCGGCGCTGATCATGCCGCGTGCGGAACCGGCCTACCTGCTGCCGATATACGAGTGGGGCAAGCGGTACCGCGCGGTCCTTCAATGAGCCGCGGGTAGATGCACCGTCACCGTCAGACCGCCACCCGTGACCGCCTCCGCGCCCACCGAGCCGCCGTGGGCCCGCACCACCGCACGCACGATCGACAGGCCCAGCCCCGTGCCCGTGTGAGCCGTCCGGTGCACCCCACCGCGGCGGAAGGACTCGAACAGCTCCTCCACCCGCCCCGGGTCCACCGGCACACCGGACGACGACACGCGCAGCGTCGCCCAGCCGGGCCGCACGCTCGTGCGGACGTCCAGCCAGCCGCCGTCCACGTTGTGCCGCACGCCGTTCTCCAGCAGGTTGCCGGCCACCCGCTCCAGCAGGGCCGGGTCGCCGTTCACCGGCGCGGGTGCGCACGTGAACGTGGCCCGCAGGTGCCGCCGCTCGGCCTCGGCCCGCACGGCCTGCCACGCGCTGCCGACCACGCTCGCCAGGTCGACCCGCTCGACCAGGCCGATGCCCATGCCGTCGGTGCGGGCGAGCAGCAGCAGCCCGTCGACGAGCTGGTTGGCCCGCATGGCCGCCGTGCGCACCACGCCGGCCATGCGCCGCAGCTCGTCGGTGTCGGCCCGGGTGTCGGCGAGGGTCACGTCCAGCTCGGTGCGGATCACCGACAGGGGCGTGCGCAGCTCGTGGGAGGCGTTGGCGACGAACTGGCGCTGCGAGGAGAACGTGGCCTGCAGCCGGTCGAGCATGGCGTCGAACGTGTCGGCCAGCTCGGCCACCTCGTCGCGGGGGCCGCGCAACGCGATCCGCTCCCCCAGCGACTCGGCGGACAGGCGACGCGCGGTGCCCGTGACGTCCCGCAGCGGCTTGAGGACCCGGCCGGTGAACGTCCAGGCCAGCAACGCGGTCGCGCCGACCACGCAGACGAACGCGACGGATCCCGCCAGCAGCACGCGGAAGCGGGCGTTGTCCCGCAGCACCTCGGTGAGGTCCTCGGCCCTCACGAGCGTGCCCTCGACCCGGATGGTCGTGCCGGCCGGCAGGGACGGGCTCACGACCGAGGCGCCGGCGAGCATCCAGCCGAGCCACAGCAGCAGGGCCGCGGCGATCGCCACCAGTCCGGTGGCCAGAAGCGTGATCCTGGCGCGTAACCCGGGGCCGCGCCGCTGCTCGGTCATGGTGTGGGGGTCAGTCGACCCGGCTCGCCGCCGGCACCCGGTAGCCGGAGCCGACCACGGTGTCGATGATGCCGGGCTCACCCAGCTTCTTGCGCAGCGTCATGACGGTCACGCGCACAGTCGTGGTGAACGGGTCGGCGTGCTCGTCCCAGACGCGTTCGAGCAGCTCCTCACTGGACACGACCGAGCCGCTGGCCGCGAGCAGCACCTCGAGGACGCCGAACTCCTTGCGGGTCAGGTCGACCTGCTGGCCGGCGCGGGTGACCGTCCGGCGGGCGGGGTCCAGCTCGACGTCGCCGGCCCGCAGCACCGGCGGGGTGACCGGGGTGGCGCGCCGGGCGAGGGCCCGTACCCGCGCCACCAGCTCGTCGAACGCGAACGGCTTGGCGAGGTAGTCGTCGGCACCCAGCGACAGCCCCTCCACCCGGTCGGCGACCGAGCCGCTGGCGGTCAGCATGATGACCCTGGTCAGCGCCCCGGAGGCGACGATCTCGCGGCACAGCTCGTCGCCGGACATGCCGGGCAGGTCGCGGTCGAGCACCACCACGTCGTAGCGGGTGACGCTGGCCTTCTCGTGGCCCTCGTCGCCGTCCAGGGCGACGTCCACGGCCATGCCTTCACGACGCAGCCCCCTGGCGATGGCGTCGGCCAGGGGCTCCTCGTCCTCGACGATCAGAATCCGCACGGTACAACGGTGCCACAACCGGGCATGGCCATGTTCACTCGGTCAGTCCGGGTCTCCCCGCGCGACCTTGCCGGCGTAGGTGAGCGTCGCCTCCGGCGTGAGCGGATGGAAGGTGCCGGCACGCACGTCCCGGTAGGCACGTTCCATCCCGGCCCGGCGGAAGAACGAGCGGCCGCCCATGACCTCCATGGCCAGGTCCACCACCTCGATGGCCGACCTGACCGCCTGCCGCTTGGCGAGCATGACCGTCGCGAGCGTGTGCGGGTCGGCCACGTAGTCGTCGCCGAGGTCGTCGACGGCGCCCATGACCGACCACCAGGACGTGCGGAGCTTGGCGTCCACCAGGCCGACCTGGCGGTGCACCCTGGCCTGCGCCACCGGGCCGCGCGTGCTCGTGCTGACGGCGGCGATGGCCTGTTCGGCGGCCCCGGCGGCGATGCCGTGGTAGGTGGCGGCGGCGACCGGCGCGAAGTGGACGGCGGCGGCCATGAGCGGCGCGCCGAACTCGCCGTAGGACCGGACGCCGGTGACCTTCCCGGCCGGCACGAACACCTCCTCCAGCACGACGTCGTGGCTGGCGGTGCCACGCATGCCGAGGGTGTCCCAGGTCTCCTCCAGTCGGACGCCCGGCGCGGCCAGCGGCACGCCGAAGTGCAGCACCTCGGCGCCCTCACCCGGCTCGCCGAGCACCGCGCAGGTCGCGACGACGGTGGCCGCCGGGGACTGGCTGCAGAACGCCTTGCGGCCGCTCACGAGGTAGCCGCCGTCGTGGGCACGGCCGTGGTGGTGGGCCACAGCCAGTCGGAGCCGCCGCTGGTGGCGATGACGATGCCCTCGTCGGCGACGCGACGGAGCACGGCCTCGGCGTCCGCGGCGCCGCCCCGGCGGCGGTAGGCCTGCATGAGCGTCAGGTAGAGGTGCATGGTCACCGCGAGCGCGGTGGCGCCGTCGTGGCGGGCGAGCTCGGCCTGGGCGTGGCAGACCTGCCGCATGGTCGCGCCGAGCCCGCCCAACTCGGCGGGCACGGCTAACGCGAGGTAACCGTGTGCGCGCATGGCCTCGTAGGCCTCGGTGACGAAGGTGGCGTCGCGGTCGTGGTCGGCGGCGTGCTCGGCGGCCACCGCGCCGATGGTCCGCGCGAGCTCGACGAAGCGGGTGTCCGTGGTGTCCAGTGTGGTTGTCATGCCGGTGACGCCAAGTACGGGCTGGCGGTGCGAGTAGTGCTGAAACTGAACCAGCCGTAACCCCGCGGGCCGGCCGGGCGACCACTGGACATGAGGCCGTATGCGCAGTACTGCCCGATCGTGCGGGCGGTGGAGCTGCTCGGTGACCGGTGGACGCTGCTGATCGTGCGGGACATGCTGATCGGCGCGACCCGGTTCAACGAGCTGGCGCGTGGGTTGCCCGGGTTGTCCCGGGCGTTGCTGTCGCGGCGGCTGCGGCAGCTGGTGAACGCGGGCCTGGTGGTCCGCACCTCGGACGGGTACGCGCTGACGAAGGCGGGGTCGGACCTGCGGCCCCTGGTGTTCGGCCTGGCGGACTGGGGCGCGCGGTACGCGTTCGGCGACCCGCGGCCGGAGGAGCTGGACCCGGAGCTGCTGATGTGGTGGATGCACGGCCGCATCGACACCAGCTCCCTGTCCCGGCGCGCGGTGATCCAGGTGGAGATCGCCGACCGGCTGCGCAAGTACTGGCTCGTGCTGGAGCCGGGCGACGCGTCGGTCTGCTACACCGACCCGGGGTTCGACATCGACGCGGTGCTGGCCGCCGACCTGGCGACCCTGTACCGCATGTGGGAGGGCGAGATCGAGCTGCTGGACGCCGTGCGGGCGGGCGACATCGACCTCACCGGGGCGCGGTGGGTCGTCCGCGGCCTGCCGGAGTGGCTACAACTGAGCCCGGCGGCGCCGTACGTCCGCGCCGCCCGCCAACCGGCCGCCACCCTCGACCCCGCCAACGCTCTCGAACCCGCCACCCGCCAGCCCGCCGTGCCCTGAAAGGCGCGTTCGAGACATCCCGCATGCCCTGAAAGGCGCGTTCGAGACATCCCGGGTGTCCTGAAAGGCGCGTTCAGGTCGTTGAGCGTCCTGAAAGCGCCTTTCAGGGCACGGCCGGCGTCCTGAAAGCGCCTTTCAGGGCAGTTCGGCGGGGGCGGGGGTCGCGTCGGTGCGGGTGGCGATCCACTCGGTGACGCGGCGCGCCACGTGCTGCGCGGTCACGCCCAGCCCGACCAGGACCTCCGCGCGGGTGCCCTGCCCGTGGAACTCCTGCGGCAGGCCGACGTCGCGCAGCGGCACGTCCACGTCGGCGTCCCGCAGTGCCGCCGCCAGCGCCCAGCCGAAGCCGCCGTGGCGGCCGTTGTCCTCGACCGTCACCACCAGGCGGTGCCGGGCCGCCAGCGACACCAGCTCGGCCGGCACCGGCTTGATCCACCGCGGGTCGACGACCGTGACGCCGACGCCCTGGTCGGCCAGCCGGTCCGCGGCCGCCATGCCCAGCTCGGCCAGCGCGCCGACCGTCACCAGCAGCACGTCGGCGGTCTCGTGGGTGGCCGGCCGGCGCAGGATGTCCACGCCGCCACGCCGCTCCAGCGCCGCGACCTCGCCGCCGACGGATGCCTTGGGGAAGCGCAGCACGGTCGGGCCGTCCTTGACCGCGACCGCCTCGTTCAGCTCCTCACGCAGCGTGTCGGCGTCGCGTGGCGCGGCCACCCGCAGGCCCGGCACGACGCCGAGGAGCGACAGGTCCCACATGCCGTGGTGGCTCGGCCCGTCCGGCCCGGTGATGCCGGCGCGGTCGAGGACCAGGGTGACGGGCAGCCGGTGCAGCGCCACGTCCATCAGCAGCTGGTCGAACGCCCGGTTGAGGAACGTCGAGTAGATCGCGACGACCGGGTGCAGGCCGGCCATGGCCATGCCGGCCGCGGAGGTGACGGCGTGCTGCTCGGCGATGCCGACGTCGAACCAGCGGTCCGGGTAGGCCTCGGCGAACTTCGCGAGCCCGGTCGACCGCAGCATGGCCGCGGTGATCGCCACGACGTCCGGCCGCTCGTCGCCGATGCGGGCCAGCTCGTCGGCGAACACGGACGTCCAGGAGGCGGCGCCCTTGGCGGTGGTCAGCTTGCCGGTGACGGGGTCGATGGGGTCGGTCTGGTGCATCTGGTCGACCTCGTCGTTCTCGGCGAGGGGGTAGCCACGGCCCTTGCACGTGGCGACGTGCACGATGACCGGCCCGCCGAACTCCTTGGCCCGGCGCAGCGCCGCGTCCAGGGCGGCGAAGTCGTGCCCGTCGACCGGCCCGAAGTACTTGAGGCCGAGGTCCTCGAACATCATCTGCGGGGAGAGCGCGTCCTTGATGCCGCGCTTGGCCGCGTGCAGGGCGGCGTAGAGCGGCTTGCCGACGACGGGCGTGCCCTGCAGCATCCGCTTGCCGGCCTCCAGCGACCGCTCGTAGCCGGGCGAGAGCCGCAGGGAGGCCAGGTGGTCGGCCAACCCACCGATCGTCGGCGAGTAGGAGCGGCCGTTGTCGTTGACGACGACGACCATTGGCCGGTTCTTGCCGGCGGCGATGTTGTTGAGTGCCTCCCAGCACATCCCGCCGGTCAACGCCCCGTCACCGACGACCGCCACCACGTGCCGCCGCTCGCCGCGTAGTTCGAAGGCCTTGGCCAGCCCGTCGGCGTAGGAGAGGGCGGAGGAGGCGTGGCTGCTCTCGACGAAGTCGTGCTCGCTCTCGGCGCGGCTCGGGTAGCCGGAGAGGCCGTCGAGCTGGCGCAGCCGGTCGAAGTCCGGCTGGCGGCCGGTGAGGACCTTGTGCACGTAGGCCTGGTGCCCCACGTCGAAGATCACGGGGTCGGCCGGGGAGTCGAAGACCCGGTGGATGGCCATGGTCAGCTCAACCACACCCAGGTTGGGTCCCAGGTGACCGCCGGTAGCCGTCACCTTGTCGACGAGGAACTCGCGGATCTCCGCGGCGAGCCTCGGCAGTTGCTCTGCTGGCAGCCTTTTCAGGTCGGCCGGGCCGTGTACAGAGCCGAGCAGGGACTCCTCGTCGGTCACCGCTGGTCACCCCTGTTCTCAGATTGCGGGACGTCGCGCCGGTTCCCGCCAGTCTACGACCGGCTCAGATCGCTCCTCGCAGGCTCCGATCGACCTTCGCGCGGTCGTCCGTGTCCATGGTTCGCTCCGCAAGCTCCGCTCACGGAGTGCTCCGGTCAGACCAACGCGCCCCTACACTCGGGCCCGTGCCAGTCGCATTCGACACCACCGGCATGGAGCGGCATGACGAGCGAACCTGGTTCGACCCCCGGACCGGTGACCAAGTCAGCCTCACCTACATCGGTCTGGTGCCAGACATCCCAGCGCCGTTGGACGACCTGCCGCTGCTGCGCAGAAAGCTGGCCGAGGAGACGGCCGAGACCGGTTCCATCATCGAGGCACACGTGGTCATGCTCGACGGTGTGCCGACCCTGTACCAGCTGATCAAGCTACCGATCCCCGGGCAGGACACCGGGCTGGCCTTCATCGCGGCGTTCACCCTGCCGAAGGCCGAGTGCAGCGTCGTGCTGCGCATCCAGTGCGCGGAAGAACACATGACGGGCCTGCGCGAGTCCACGGTCGCCGCCCAGGTGGGGTTCGAGAACTGCTTCCCGCCCCATCCCTATGCCGGGGACGTCCACGGGCAGCTCCCGTACAGCCTCGCCGACGAGGCGGCCTGGGACCAGCAGTTCCCGGACCATCCGCTGACCAGGGCGAGGGCCTGGGCCCACCGAACCCTGGCCACCGCCCGCGTCGACCCCCGGTTCGCGGCCCTGCCCCCGTTCCTCCTGTCGGCCCCTGACGACCCACCAACCCAACAGAACGCCCCGGTACTCGCCGAACCACCCGCCTGGCAGAAGGCAGAGGTCGCCGACCCCCCGCCGGCGGAACCGGCTCCCATCAGCGTGCCCGCCCGGCACGCCGAACCCGCGCCCGCACCCGCACCCGCACCCGCCGAGCCACCCGCGTGGCAAGCCGGGGCCGCCACTGTCGAGCCACGCGACGCCGCGCCAGTTGAGCCGCCGTCCTGGCAAGCCTCACCCGCGCCCGCCCAACCGCCATTCCACCGCGAGCCGCCGGCCACCGCCGAGCCACCGGCGTGGGGGAACGCCCCAGCCGAACCCGCGCCCCAGGCCCGGCACACCACACCGGCCGAGCCCGCTCCCATCAAGCCATGGCAGACCGCGCCGGCTGAACCCGCACACCACGAGCCTCCGGCCCACACCACATCGGCCGAGGCCACGCTCGTCGGGCCGCCGGTCCAGTCCTCGCGCCATGAACCGGCCCAACCGGCCGCATCCGCACCTGCCGAGCCACCGGCGGCCTGGCAGTCCACCTCACCGACCGAGCACGCCGCGCTGGTCGATCCCACGCTCGTCCGGCCCGCCCCCTGGCAAGCGACACCCGCCGAGCCCACACCCCACGAACCAGCCCAACCCAACACACCAGCCGAAGCCGGTCCCTCCTGGCAAACCGCGCCCGCACCGGCCCGGCACACCACCCCCACCGAGGCGCCTCCCTCCGAGTCCTTCCCGTGGCAAGCCACACCCGCCGAACCGGCACCACCCGAACCGGCGACCCGACACCCCGAGCCCTCCTGGCAGACCACGGCCGCCGAGCCCGCACCAGCAGCCCGGCGCACCACACCAACCCAGACGCCGCCCTCCACCCCCTTCCCCTGGCAAACCACACCCCACGAACCAGGGACCCGGCACGCCGAGGCAGCTCCCTCCCCCTGGCAAACCACGCCCATCGAACCCGAGCAACCCGAACCGGCGGCCCGACACACCACCCCCACCGAGGCCGCTCCCCCACCCTGGCAAGCGACGCCTGGCGAACCCGCCCCCCACGAACCGGCTGCACACACCTCGCCAACCGAGACCGCTCCCCCCAAGCCCTCCCCCTGGCAAACCACACCCGCGCCCCACGAACCAGCGACCCGACACACCTCGCCAACCGAAACCACTCCCCCTGCACCCTCCCCCTGGCAAACCACACCCACCGAACCCACACCCCACGAACCAACGGCCCGGCAGGTGCCGGGCGGGTTCGCCGCATCCTGGCGTCCCGCGACGGGTGAGCCCCTCCCCAGTGAGCCGCCGGCCTGGCGGGCCACGCCGGCTGACTTCGCGCCTGATGAGCCGCCCGCACGGCAGGCACCGCCGGCCGCGGCGTGGCAGGGGCCGGCCAACGGCGCCGGGCCGGCCATCCCCTCGGACGAGCCGGTCGCGTCCTGGCAGCCCGCGCCGGCCGAGGCGACGCCCCACTCGGCGGCGCAGGGCACGCCTCCCGTCCACCACGCAGAGTCGCCGCCGCGGGGTGAGCCGTCGGTTCGGGTGGAGGGAGCCGCGTCTCGACCCGAGGCGAGTGCGTCACCCTCTCGAGTGACATCACCGGGCGAGGAGGCTTCTCCGCAGGAGTCGGTGTCGTTGTTCGAGCCGGCGGAGCAGCCGGTCGCCGAGGCCGGTGGCGTGCGGCGGGGCCGGCCGCCGGTCAAGTCGGGGGACGTGTTGCAGACCGTGTTGGTGGGGCTGCCGCTCGCCGGGTATCTGCCCCTCTGGCAGGAGAGCGGGGTCACCTTCTGGCGGATGAAGGACCCGGAGGCCGTGCGGGCCCGGCTGGGCGCGGGCCTCGAGTCACGGTCGGAGATCGACACGCGGCGTTATCGGGAGGCCGCGATGTTCAGCCCTTCGAGGGGAACTTTGTTCCTGATGGATCGGATGCGTGACGACTCCGGTCATCTCGGCGGCACCAGCACCCAGCTCGAGCCCGCGACCGAGGAGGAGGCGTACGCGGCGGTCGACGACAAGGCCGTCTCCGAGCTGTACGTCTGGCTCGGCGAGGTGGTGCTGGCGTCGGTGCGGCGCGGCGAGTTCGTGGCCGTGGAGTCCGGCGGCTGGGAGGTCCCCATGCGACCGGTCGTCCTGATGATGCTGCGGACCGACGGGCGCGAGTGGCACTCGGTCGTCGAGACGTCGCCGGTCCCGGTCGGCGCGCCGGTGTGGCGCGACCAACAGCCGGTCGAGGGGGACACCCAGGTGCTGGCCTCGCCGGCCACCGACCAGACCGTGCGGGCCTCCGGCCTGCTGACCAGGTTCGCGGTGGCCACGTGGGGTGTACACCCGTTCCAACTGGGACTGTCGTTCGGGCCGAACCCGACGCTGTGATTCGGTAGGGTCAAAGCTCACGATTCGGCACACAGAGGGTGGGGATCCAGAGGTGACCGAGCCGCAGCCGGTGATGGCGCAGGCTGAGCAGGACCAGCTGACGAGGCAGGTGGGGCGGGCGCTCCTGACCGTGGCGGGGGCCGACTGGCAGCAGGTCAGAGCGGAGTACCGGTCCGCCGGACGGCACATCGAGGTGGACGTCCTCGTCAAGGGGCCCGACGGCGTCGAACGGCCCGTGCGGCCGCCGCAGGAGGTCGTCGACGGGCTCGGGAAGCTGCGGCAGGGCATGTACCGGCCGGGGCGCGGCACCTGGCTGTCGGCGCTCTACGTGCTGGACCCGCCCAGCTCCTTCAGCGCCGAGTTCGAACCGGACGTGGAGCCCCGCTGGCGCCGCGTCCCACCCCCGATCGGCTTCGCGGACGAACTACGCTTCTTCCCCCGCGGCGACGACCACATCCCGGACTGGCTGCGCCAACGCGCCGGTCTCCCCCCGGCCCCGGACGCACCGGCCGCCGACCAGGCCGGCGTGGCCGGCCCACAGGCGGGAGGCCCAGCGGGACCGGGCGGAGCGAACGAGCAGCCGGGCAGGCCAGGCGCGCCGGGTGGCTCGGGTGCGCCAGGCGGTCCGGGCAGGCCAGGCGGTCCGGGTGGCCCGGGTGCGCCAGGCGGTCCGGGCATGCCAGGCGGTCCGGGTGGACCAGGCGCGCCCGGTGGGCCTGCGGGGCCAGCTGGGCCGCCGATGCGCCCTGGGGTCCCGATGGGTCCGGGCGGGCAGCCCGCTCCCGCGGGTGGGCCGCCGGGTATGCCTCGGCCGCCCGGGGTGCCCGCGACGCCTTTCGGCGGCCAGACGGACGCGCCGCCGAGCCCACCGCGTGGCTTCGACGCACCGCCCACTCCGCCACGCGGGCAGTTCGCTGCCCCCGGCGAACCCGCCCACACCCCACCCCGCGGTGAGGAGCAGGGCACCGGCTGGGGACCGTCAGCTCGCTGAGGTCAGCAGGGCCACACACTCGACGTGGTGTGTCATCGGGAACGCGTCGAACGCCCGGAGCCGCGACAGCGTGTACCCGTGCCCGGCGAAGGTCGCCACGTCGCGGGCCAACGCGGCCGGGTCGCACGCCACGTAAACCACCCGCCGTGCCCCTCGGGACGCGATCGCCTCGACGACCTCCCGCCCCGCGCCCTTGCGGGGCGGGTCCAGCACCACCACGTCCGGGTCCGGCCCCTCACCCGCCCGCAGCACCGACTCCACCTTCCCCGCGAACACCCGCACCTGCGGCAGGTCCGCCAGGTTGGCGGCCGCCTCCTGCGCCGCCGGCCGGAACGACTCCACCGCCATCACCGAGCCCGACGGACCGACGGCCTCGGCCAGCACCGACGCGAACAGCCCCACCCCCGCGTACAGGTCCCAGGCCGACTCACCCGCCCCCAACCCGGCCCACGACGACACCACCTCGGCATACACGTCCGCCGCATCCGGATGGGCCTGCCAGAACCCGTCCGACGACACCCGCCACTCCCGCCGGGCGGCACGCTCGACCGCGACATCGCCCACGGCGTCATCCACGGACACGTGCGTCGAGGCCTGCGCGTCCACCGCCACCGTCAGGGACGCACCAGGCGGCCAGGACCGGCCGGCGACCTCGTCCACCGTGCCGTAGGCCGAGATCGGGCAGTCCGCCACCGGCACCACCCGATGACTGCGGTGCGCGCGAAAGCCCGGCCGCCCCTCGGGGTCCACCGTCATGCGGACCCGGGTACGCCACCGCAGCGGCCCCCCGGGCAGCTCCTCCACCTCGACCGGAACGGACAGACCGGCCAGGCGCCGCAACTGCTCGGCGACCACGGACGCCTTCAACGCCCGCTGCGCCGCCCACGACGCGTGCTGCCAGTCGCACCCACCACACCCCCCGGGCACCGCGACCGGACACGGCGCGGGCACCCGATCGGGTGATGCCGTCAACACCGAGATCGCGTCCCCGCGGCAGAACGAGCCGCCGCGGTCCTCGGTGACCGACACGAGCACGCGTTCCCCCGGCAGGGTGTGCCGGACGAACACCACCCGTCCCTCGTGCCGGGCCACGCAGTGCCCGCCGTGGGCGACCGGGCCGACCTCCACCTCGAACTCGCGACCGACCCAGGAGTTCATTTCACGTCCTTCGACGACAGGCCGCGACGCACCGCGCCCGGGGCCATCTCCTGGCGGTCGCGGTAGCGCTGCTTCAACCGCTCGGACGACGCCAGCTGCCACGGCACGCTCGTCACCATCACACCGGGCACGAACAGCAGCCGCCCCTTCAGCCGCAGCGCGCTCTGGTTGTGCAGGAACTGCTCCCACCACCGGCCGACGACGTACTCCGGGATGTACACCGTCACGACGTCACGCGGGTTGGCCGTGCGCACCCGCTTCACGTACTCGAGGACCGGCTTCGTGATCTCCCGGTACGGCGACTCGACCACCTTCAGCGGCACGGAGAAGTCCTCCTTCTCCCACTGCGCCACCAGGGTCCGGGTGTCGACGTCGTCGACGTTCACCGTCACCGCCTCCAGCACGTCCGGGCGGGTGGCCCGCGCGTACGCCAGCGCCCGCCGCGTCGGCAGGTGCAGCTTCGACACCAGCACGATCGCGTGGTTGCGGGACGGCAGCGTGACCGTCTTCTGGTCCAGCTCGGCCTCGCTCAGCTCACGCGCGACCCGGTCGTAGTGCTTGCGGATCGCCGTCATCAGCAGGTAGATGGCCCCCATGGCGGCGATCGCGATCCACGCGCCCTTGGTGAACTTCGTGATCAGCACGATCACCAGCACGGTCGCCGTCATCGTCAGGCCGACGGCGTTGACCGCGCGAGAACGTTTCATCCGGGCCGCGGCGGCCCGGTCCGGGTCGCCGCGCAGCAACCGGTTCCAGTGCCGGATCATGCCGCTCTGGCTCAGCACGAACGACACGAACACCCCCACGATGTAGAGCTGGATCAGGCGGGTGACCTCGGCGTCGAACGCCACCACCAGCACGATCGCGAACGCGGCCAGCCCGACGATGCCGTTCGAGAACGCGAGCCGGTCACCGCGGGTGTGCAGCTGCCGCGGCAGGTAGCGGTCCTGCGCGAGGATCGAGCCCAGCACCGGGAAGCCGTTGAACGCGGTGTTCGCGGCGAGCACCAGGATCAGGCCGGTGAAGAAGATGACGTACCAGACCGCCGGGTCGAACCCGCCGAACACCGCGTTCGCGAGCTGGGCCACCAGCGTCTTCTGCTCGTAGTCCGCCGGCGCGTCGACCAGCTGGCGGGCCGGGTCCTCGGCGATCTTCGCCCGGGTCACCGACGCCAGCATGATGAGCCCGAGGAACATCACGATCGCGAGGATGCCCATCAGCAGCAGGGTGGTCGCCGCGTTCCTCGACTTCGGCTTGCGGAACGCCGGCACGCCGTTGCTGATCGCCTCGACTCCGGTCAGGGCCGCGCTGCCGGACGAGAACGCCCGCAGCACCAGGAAGACCAGCGCGAACCCGGTGAGGTGGTCGCCCTCCTCGACCAGCCCGAAGTTCGCGCTCTCGGCGGGGATCTCCTGACCGAGCAGGAACACGCGGGTCGCGCCCCAGACCACCATGGCGAAGATGCCGAACACGAACGCGTAGGTCGGGATCGCGAACACGGTGCCGGACTCGCGGATGCCGCGGAGGTTGATCGCGGTCAGCACCACGATCGCGCCGACCGCGAACTCGACCTTGTGCGTGGCGACGAACGGCACCACCGAGCCGATGTTGGCCGCGGCCGACGAGATCGACACCGACACGGTCAGCACGTAGTCCACGAGCAGCGCGCTCGCCACCACCAGTCCCCATCTCGGCCCGTGGTTGACGGTGGCGACCTCGTAGTCACCGCCGCCCGACGGGTACGCGTGGACGTTCTGCCGGTAGGAGGCGACCACCGCGAGCATCAGCGCGACGACCACGACGGCGATCCAGGGGCTGTACATGTACGCGGAGACCCCGGCGACCGACAGCGTGATGAGGATTTCCTCCGGCGCGTACGCCACGCTGGACATCGCGTCGGACGCGAACACCGGCAGGGCGATGCGTTTCGGCAGGAGGGTGTGCGCGAGGCGGTCGGTGCGGAACGGGCGTCCCACCACGAGCCGCTTCAGCACGGAAGCGAGCTTGGGCACAGGTGATGAGGGTAGGCGGTCCCGTCACCGGGATGGAGCAGTGACCGGTAGGTTCTGCGTACGACACCGGAGGACACCGAGGAGGACCAGGTCGTGCACGTGGTGATCATGGGCTGCGGGCGGGTCGGGTCATCGCTCGCGGCCGCGGTCGAGCGCCTCGGCCACACGGTCGCCGTGATCGACAAGGACGCCCAGGCGTTCCGCCGCCTCGGCAGCGACTTCCACGGCCAGCAGGTCGTCGGCGGCGGTTTCGATCGCAAGGTGCTGATCGAGGCGGGTATCGAGCGGGCCGGCGCGTTCGCGGCGGTGTCCAGCGGCGACAACTCGAACATCATCTCCGCGCGGGTGGCGCGGGAAACGTTCGGCGTCGAGCACGTGGTGGCGCGGATCTACGACGCGAAGCGGGCCGAGGTGTACGAGCGGCTCGGCATCCCGACCGTGGCGACCGTGCCGTGGACGACCGACCGGCTGATGCGGACGCTGCTGCCGGACGGCGTCGCGTCCGCGTGGCGGGACCCGACCGGCAAGGTCGCGATCGTGCAGCTGCCCGTCCACGAGGGCTGGGTGGGGCACACGGTCGCGGAGCTGGAGGCGGCGACGGGCGCGCGGGTCGCGTTCATCATGCGGTTCGGCACCGGGGTCCTGCCGGCGCCGAAGGCCGTCGTGCAGCACGACGACCAGGTCTACGTCGCGGCGCTGTCCGGCACGGTCAGCGACGTCACCAACGCCGCGGCACAACCGCCCGAGGAGGGGTCCTGATGCGGGTCGCGATCGCGGGGGCGGGCGCCGTCGGCCGGTCCATCGCCGCGGAGCTGCTCGCCGCCGAGCACCAGGTGATGCTCATCGAGCGGCAGGAGAGCCACTACGAGCCCCAGACGGTCGAGCAGGCCGAGTGGGTGCTCGCGGACGCGTGTGAGCTGGCGTCGCTCGAGGACGCCGGCATGCAGCTGTGCGACGTGGTGATCGCGGCCACCGGCGACGACAAGGTCAACCTGGTCGTGGCCCTGCTCGCGAAGACCGTGTTCGCGGTGCGGCGCGTGGTGGCCCGGGTGAACGACCCCGCCAACGAGTGGCTGTTCAACGAGGCCTGGGGCGTGGACGTCGCGGTCTCGACGCCCCGCATGCTGGCCGCGATGGTCGAGGAGGCCGTGTCGGTCGGCGACCTCGTGCGGCTGCTCACGCTGCGGCAGGGGCAGGCCAACCTGGTCGAGCTGACCCTGCCGGAGGGCACCCCGCTCGCCGGGCGGCCCGTGCGCGAGGTCCACCTGCCGAAGGACGCGGCCCTGGTCGTGATCCTGCGCGGCGGCCGGGTGATCGTCCCGCAGCCCGACGACCCCCTCGAGGCCGGCGACGAGCTGCTGTTCGTGGCGTCGGCCAACGTGGAGGACGAGATCCGCACGGCGCTGGGCTACTAGGGAAGCTTCGGCGCGATCAGCTCGGCGGCGCCCCGTGCGCGCGTGCAGGCCTCCTCGCTGTCGCCGGGCACGGTCACCGTCGCCTGCTCCATGAACCTCGGCTCGCCCGGCAGCGGCCGTTGGAAGATCACGTGGCAGGCCGGGGCGTCCCGTCGCACGGTCGCCTCCCGGCCACCCACCGTCGCCGGCGTGTCACCGGCGCGCCACCCGACGCTGAACGACAGCCGGACGCGCCCGTTGCCGCAGTCGTGCCCGGACGGCCCACCCACCGGTCGCCCGGCGGCCGCGAACTCGGGACCGCCGATCACCTGGCAGGGGTCGAGGGCGCCGAAGGAGCCCGGTCCGTAGGTCAGGTGCCCGACCCGGTCGTTCCCGATCGCGTCGAGCACGCCGCTCACCACGTGGTCGGCGAGCCCGCAGTACACGTCGGACACGCTCCAGGGTGGCTCGGAGCCGTCGGCGACCGCCACCGCCAGCCACACGTCGTCGGCGAACCCCACCCACAGGACGCAGCCGGTCTCCGCGGTCCTCGCCCGGACCCGCACGCCGGCCGGCAGGTCCTCGGGGTCCTCGCGGGGCACGCCGTCGACATGGTCACCGGAGGACAGCGGCCCGACGGTCCGCTCGATGAGGTCGACCTCCGTGGTGCACAGCTCGAACGAGGACAGCAGCGGCTCGCCCACGTCGTCGAGCAGCGTGCAGTAGTCGATCGTCCGCAGGTCACCGAAGGCCGCGGCGGCCGTGAGCGCGTCCCCTCGCGGCGTGCTCGACGTGCCCGCCGACGACACGCCGCCGACGCGGTTGGTGCACGCGACGAGCAGGAGCACGCATCCGAGCATCCCCAGTGCCCTCATGCCCGCTACACCACCACGCGGGTGCCGCCCGGCACAAGAAGTCATCCTTTCGATGACACACCTCTTGTCATCCATTGGATGACATGCTACAAAAGTACTGCGCGTTGACGTCCCCGAACGAAAGACGAGGAGGTTGGCCCGATGTTGATGCGCACGGACCCATTCCGCGAGCTCGACCGCCTGACCAGGCGATTCCTTGAGCCGGGCACCTGGTCGCGCCCCGCCCCGATGCCGATGGACGCGTACCGCACGGGCGACGAGTTCGTCGTCGCGTTCGACCTGCCGGGCGTCTCCGTGGACACGATCGACCTCGACGTGGACCGCAACGTCCTGACCGTGAAGGCGGAACGCCGGCCGGCGGTGACCGGCGAGAACGTCGAGACCCAGGTCAGCGAGCGCCCGCTCGGCGTGTTCTCCCGCCAGCTGTTCCTCGGCGACACGCTGGACACCGACAGCATCAAGGCCGACTACGACGCCGGCGTGCTGACACTGCGCATCCCGATCCGCGAGCAGGCCAAGCCCCGCAAGATCGCGATCGGCGCGAGCGAGAACACCCGCAAGGAGATCAAGGCCTGAGCCCGGGAGCCGGCGCGATGGCAACACTGACCGAACGGGACCAGTTCCTCGACCTGGTGCTCGCGGACGAGGACTTCGTGCGGGCCGAGTTCGAGGCGATCATCAACGGGCTCCGCGAGGAACCGGAGCCACCGCCCCGCCCCGTTCGGCCCGTGCCGCCCTCGGGGCGGCACGGGCGGCTCCCACCCGGGATCCGCCGGCCGGCCACGCACCGGCCACACCTGCCCGAGCGGGCGCGGCAACGTTCCCCTCCCCCGGACGACCGCGCCCGCTCGCAAGCAGGACAGGACAACACAAAAAGCCGGACCGCTCCCACCAACCGAAACCGGCCAGTGAGCCGCATGCCCAACGGGGCGAACAAGGGTGAGCCGTCCGGCGGTGCCGAACGAGGTGGCCTCGGCGGATGCGAACCGGGGCCGCCTCGTCGTACCCGCTGGAGAAACCATGACCGACCCGCATCGCGTGCTCGGGGTGCCGGCGGACGCCACGCAGGAGGAGATCACCAGCGCCTACCACCGGCTGGTCCGGCAGTTCCACCCGGACACCACCGAGGACGGCACGGACCGCTTCCGCGAGGTGGTCGCCGCCTACGAGGCACTGCGCAACCGGCCACCGGCCCGGCCCGCGCCACGACCCGGGCCCGACGCATCACTCAGAGTCGGCCCGGTCCGCTACCACGGCCCACCCCGGACGCCCTGAACGTCACGCGTTCTCGGGTTTGGCCGCGTACTTGGCGCGCAGGTGCTCCTCGATCTCGCGGTCCTCGGCCTCCGTGTCGGCCGTCAGCTTCTTGACGCGGTGGCCGGCGCGGGTGACCGCCCACACCGTGACCGCGAGCGCGACGATCGTCAGCGGGTAGCCCATGCCGAGCCTGGCGGCGGCGAGCCAGCCCGTCTGGTCCTGGTCGTACAGCCAGCGCTGCACTATGAACCGCGCGGCGAACACCGCGACCCAGGTCAGCGTCGCCAACTGGTAGGCGAGCATGGCCTTGCGGTCGGACCGCCAGCCCATGCCGTGGCCGTTCAGGAACGACCAGATCACGCCGACCAGCGGCCGCCGCACCGCCATGGACGCCAGGAACACGCTGCCGTAGACCAGGCTCGCCCAGATGCCGAACAGGAAGAAGCCCTTGGCCGAGCCCGTCCGGTACGCGATGAACGCCGCGATCCCGACCCCGAAGAAGCCGGAGATCGCGGGTTGCAGCGGTTCCTTGCGGACCACCCGGACCACGGTGATGAGCGCCGCGCTGCCGAGGGAGCCCCAGATGGCGACGGTGAGCCCGAACAGCATGTTGAGCAGCACGAAGAAGACCACCGGGACCGACGAGTAGATCAGGCCGCTGACGCCGCCCATCTGCTCGAGGAGCGTCGGCTCCTGCTCGGTCTTCTCCGTCTTGTCGGCATCCGCCTCGTCGGCCTGTGCCGGAGTATCAGTCATGTAGCCGTCTGCAGCTCGTAGTAGGGGTTGTAGAGCACCTTGCGACCGTCCCGCATGGCGATCCGGCCCTGTGCCTTGATCGTGCGGCCCGGCTCGATACCCGGGATCCGGCGACGACCGAGCCAGACTAGTGTCACACCCTCGGTTCCGTCGAACAGCTCGGCCTCCAGCGTCGCGACGGCGTCGCGGGGGCTGAGCTCGACACTGCGCAGGCGACCGAGGACGGTGACCTGCTCACCGAACCGGCAGTCGCATGCCTTGCGTGCCCCGACCGCCTCGACGTGTTCTGAGAGGTCGTCGGCGTCGAGCTCCTCGACATCGCTCGTCAAACGTTTCACCAAGCGACGGAAGGGGCCCTTCCCGCTGCCCATCTATGGCGCTCCTGTTGTGTGAAGGGGCCGGCCCCGACTCCGGCCCGGACGAAACCAGCGTAACCACCCAAACCTGGGCCTGGTGGAGGATCTGCCCCGTGAATGTTGCGGAACCGGGACATGCGAACAGCGCAGTGCTCATTCCGGGCACCGGATCGGACGAGGTGTTCGTCAGGTCCGTGTTCGAGGTGCCGTTCGCGGCCATCTGCGTCGGCACGGTCACGCCGAAGCCCGTGCCAGGGCCGATGCTGGCCGAGGCGTACCTCGCCGCGCTCGACGAGGCCGGGCGGGAGGGCCCGGTGGTGGCCGGCGGGGTCTCGTTCGGCGCCCATCTCGCGGCCGAGTGGGCGTTGGCGAACCGTGACCGTTGCGCCGGCCTCGTGCTGGCCCTGCCCGGCTGGTACGGCACGCCGGGAGAAGCGCCGGGGGCCGTGTCCGCCCGCCTGGGCGCCCGGCTGGTCCGCGAACAGGGCGCCGACGCCGCGCTCGCGGCCGCCACGGCGGGTGTGCCGGAGTGGCTCGCCGCCGAGCTGACCCGCACGTGGCGCGGCTACGGCGACCGGCTGGCCGACTCGCTGGCCGCCCCGGCGGAACGCCCCGCGCCCACCCTGGAGGAACTCGCGACGCTGGACATCCCGGTGGGGATCGCCGCGTGCGTCGACGACCCCGTGCACCCGCTCACCGTCGCCAAGCAGTGGCTGCGCGCCCTGCCCCGCGCCACCCTGTGCACGATCAGGTTCGACGTGCTGGGCGTGGACCCGGAGGCCCTGGGCCGGGCAGCCGTCCTGGCCTGGCTCCGCGCCGGCGGCCGGTAATGCCCTGAAGGACCCCTTCGGGACGTTCAATGCCCTGAAGGGGTCCTTCAGGGCATTGGGGCCGGCCGGGGCGCGGGGCGGGGTCAGCCGCCTTGTTGGGCTTCGATGTGTTGGGCGATCGCCGGGGGGAGGTCCAGCTGCAACGGCGTGCGGACCGGCATCGGCTGGGAGCCGCGGACCACGACCGTGCCGCGGACCAGGTCGTGCAGGGCGTGCGCGCTCTTCTCCGCCAGCTCCGGCGGGCCGGCGACCACGCCACGCAGCATCCAGCGCGGACCGTCGACACCGACGAACCGCAGTGACACGTCGCCGAGCGCGGCCAGCAGCTCCAGGCCCCACTCGCCCTTGGCGGTGCGGACCGTCGCGCCGTCACCGCGCAGCTGCTCGGCCAGCTCGGTGGACACCTCGCGCCACAGCCCGCCGGACTTGGGCGCCGCGTACGCGTTGATCGTCAGCTGCCCGACCGGGGTGACCACGTGCACGGCACGCACGGCCTTGTTCTGGTCCATCTCGACCTGCAGCTGCGCGCCCTCGGGCACCGGCAGCCGGATCGAGCCGAGGTCGAGCCGGCTGAGGCCGTCGTCGGGTGCCTCCGCCACGTCGTGCGGGCCCGCGTACTCGAACAGGTCACCCTCGAACTCGGGTTCGAGGTCGTCGGAGGCTTCCCGCTCGTCGTACTCGTCGTACTCGGGCTCGTACTCCTCGGGCTCGGCGCGCTTGCGTCGTCCGAAAAGTCCCACTTGCTAACCGCCCTCCACCGGAGACAGCACCGCATGTCCCCCGGTCGATCCATAACCGCCCGCGCCGCGCCTCGTCTCGCCGAGGTCGTCCACCTCACGGAACACCGCGTGCTCGACGCGCTGTACCACCAGCTGGGCGATCCGGTCGCCCCTGCGCAGCTCGATCGGCTCCCTCAGGTCGTGGTTGATCAGGCAGATCCTGATCTCGCCCCGGTAACCGGAGTCGATGGTGCCCGGCGTGTTCACCACGCTCAGCCCGACGCGCGCGGCGAGCCCGGACCGCGGGTGCACGAACGCCGCGTAGCCAGCCGGCAGGGCGATCGCCACGCCGGTGCCGACGGTCACCCGCTCCCCGGGCGCGATCGTCTCGTCGGTCGTGGTCACCAGGTCGGCGCCGGCGTCGCCGGGCGTCGCGTACGACGGCACGGGGACACCGGGGTCGGTACGGGTGAGCAGGACCTCCACGCTGGGCACGAGCGGCGAGACTACCCTGGTCCTGTGACTGACAGCGCGGCAGGGAAAGCCCCGTCTGAGACGAGCCGCACAACCGGACATTCAGAGCGGCTCTACGTCCCGTGGTACTGGTGGCTGCCGCCGCTGCTGGCCGCCGGACTGCTCGCCGCCGAGGTCCACCTCGGTTACCCGGGCGTGCGTGCGTGGTTGCCCTACGTGCTGCTGCTGCCGCTGACGGCCGTGCTGATCTGGCGCGCCGGCCGCGCGCCGGTGCGGATCGAGGACGGCGAGCTGTACGTCGGCACCGCGCACCTGCCGCTCGCGCACGTCGGCACCGTCGAGGTGTTCGGCGCGAAGGAGAAGCGCAAGGTCCTCGGCCCGCGGCTGGACCCGGCCGCGTTCGTGCTGCACCGCGGCTGGGTCGGCCCCACCGTGCGGGTCGAGGTCACCGACCCCGGGGACCCGACGCCCTACTGGGTGTTCTCCACCCGCCACCCGGAGAAGGTCGCCTCGTTGTTGCGTGCGTGAGCCATCGCCGGAGCAGGGCCCATCCCCGCCTAGGTGAACAGGCCCTGTGTCCGTTTCGTTATGCGCAGTCGCGGCAGATCGGCTGACCGTTCTGCTCCTCGGCGAGCCTGCTGCGGTGATGCACCAGGAAGCACTTGGAGCAGGTGAACTCGTCGGCCTGCTTCGGGACGACTCGTACGGTCAGGTCCTCGCCGGACAGGCTCGACAGGTCGGCGCCGGGCAGCTCGAAGCTCTCCGCGGTGTCCGACTCGTCGACGTCGACGACTCCGGACTGGTTCTCGTTTCGACGTGCCTTCAGCTCCTCGAGCGAGTCCTCCGCGAGATCGTCGGCCTCGCTGCGGCGTGGCGCATCGTAATCGGTGGCCATCTGTGTGCACCCCCACTTCAGGATGTGTTCGCGCGCTGGTCAACGTTCAGGTGCCCCGATTTGTGCCCGCCATCTCAAGTGACGGACATCTCGCACGTCGCGCCGCATGTCCCCGCCGGATTTCGGCGCCCGTCGGAATCGATTCGCGTCTTGTGTTAGACGACCGGAGCGGGCAGAGCGTAGACCATGCTCAGGGATCGATCCAGCAGGTCACCCGTTCGGGTGTGTCTGGACCGGTGATCCACACCGGGCAACCTCGGCGCGACACGATACGTCTACAGTTGCGGGTCTCGAGCCGCCGAACGGAGCTGAAACGCCTAGGCTGATCAGCAGCGAACAAAGGGGTGGGGGACTTCCGTTCGGCGAGGCTCTAGGAGGGCGGGGAGAGTGGCGGCGGGGAACGTCATGCGACGCGGTGGTCAGCGCTACCGGAAGCGCCGGCCCTTGCCCGCGTTCCTGCTGATCGTGGTGCTCGGCATCGCGGCGACCATCGTGTGGTTCCGGGTCATGAGCGCGGACAACGAGGTGACGGCTGCCGCACACTGCGAGAAGCCGACCACCACACCGACCGTGCCGGCCGGTCAGCCGGTACCGACGCTGGGCAAGGCGCTGGAGCCGGACGCGCTGGACCGCACCGAGCCGGCGGCGCCGGCCTCGGCACTGGTCCGCGTCGTCAACGCGAGCAGCCAGCGCGGCCAGGCCAGGTTGGTCACGGAGAGCCTGAAGGCCTTCGGTTTCACCCAGATCGGGGACCCGGCCAACGACGCGCTCTACGGAGAGTCGATGAGCTGCCGGGCCCAGATCCGGTTCGGCGCCCAGGGCAAGGCCGCGGCCAGGACCCTCAGCCTGGTGGAGCCCTGCGCGGAGCTCATCCAGGACGACCGCCAGGACGCCACGGTGGACATCGCCGTCGGCGACAAGTTCGACGACCTGCACCCGAACCGGGCCGCCAAGACCCTGCTCGAGCAGCTCAACGACTTCGCGAAGCAGAACACGTCCGAGCAGGGCGGCCTGCAGGCGGACACGGCCAACCCGAACCTGGACGAACAGTTGCTGGAGGCCGCCCGCAACGTCAGTTGCTAGGGCATCTCCTCCGTCAGCCCGACCTCCTTGACGGCGACCAGCAGCTGGTCGGCGATACCGGGGGTCGCGCAGAAGGTCAGGTCCGGGCCCACCGCGCCGGCCGAGTCGGAGAGGCGGACCACCGCGCCCGCCTCCTCCGCCACCAGCGCGCCGCCGGCCCAGTCCCAGCGGGACAGGCCGTGCTCGACGTACCCGTCCACCCAGCCCGCGGCCACCGAGCACAGGTCGAGCGACGCCGAACCCGGGCGCCGGATGTCCCGCACCTGGGGCAGCAGCCGGGCGATGCCCTCGGCCTGCCGGGACCGGCGCTCCGCGCGGTAGCCGAAGCCGGTCGAGATGAGTGCCATGTCCAGGCGTGTGGCGTCCGACACGTGCAGTGCGACGCCGTCACGCCACGAGCCGCCACCACGCAGGGCGGTCCACTCGCGGCCGGACTCCGGCTCGAGCACGGCCGCCGCCACCGAGACGCCGTCGACCTGCGCCGCCAGCGACACCGCGTACCAGGGCAAACCGTACAAATAGTTCACCGTGCCGTCGATGGGGTCGACCACCCAGCAGACCTGCCCCGGCGCGGCCGCCGAGCCGCCGGTCTCCTCGCCGAACACCGGCTCACCAGGGCGGAGCTCGGCCAGCCTGGCCCGCACGAGCTTCTCCACGGCCACGTCCGCGGCGGTGACGACGTCGGTCTTCGAGGTCTTCGTGTCGACGTCGCGGATCGCGGACGGGCGGGAGCTCAGGGCGAGCGCGGCCGCCTCCCGAGCTACCGATACGGCAACGTCCAGCAGTACTTCCTCGGCTCCCACGAGACCTATCCGACCACATGCGGATAACCTCCGGGGAAAGCGTCACTGAATCGAGTACGAAGGGAACCGCGGGGATGGCTGCAACCCTCGGCTTCGGCGTGGACATCGGCGGGTCAGGCATCAAGGGCGGGGTGGTGGACCTCGATGCCGGCAAGCTGGTCGGGGACCGCGTGCGGATCCCGACGCCGGACCCCTCCAAGCCGGACGCGGTCGCCGACGTCGTCAAGCAGATCGTCGACGAGTTCGACTGGACGGGCCCGCTCGGGGTGACGCTGCCCGCCGTGATCAAGCACGGCGTCGCGCACACGGCCGCGAACATCGACAAGTCGTGGCTCGGCACCGACGCGGGCGCGTTGTTCGCCGAGCGGCTCAAGCGGGACCAGGGCCAGGTCGTCGTGCTCAACGACGCCGACGCGGCCGGCATCGCCGAGATCTCCTACGGCTGGCCGGACGACCAGCAGGGCGTCGTCGTGCTGCTGACGTTCGGCACCGGCATCGGCAGCGCGCTGTTCCTGGACGGCAAGCTCATCCCGAACACCGAGTTCGGCCACCTGGAGGTCGACGGCCACGACGCGGAGACCCGCGCGGCGGCGTCGGTGAAGGAGGAGCAGGACCTGTCGTGGGAGGAGTGGGCCGTGCGCGTCTCGCGCTACGTCCGCAGCCTCGAGGACCTGATCTGGCCGGACCTGATCATCGCCGGTGGCGGGGTCAGCAAGAAGGCCGACAAGTGGCTGCCGCTGCTGGACGTGCGCACCCGCGTGGTGGCCGCCGAGCTGCGCAACGACGCGGGCATCGTGGGCGCCGCACGAGCGGCGAGGGTGGGCCACACAGGCTGAACGCAGCTTGTCGGCGTGAACAGCGCTGCTGAAATTGAATGTTGAACCAGCCAAAACTGATCGTCTCGTGTCCCGGGTCAACGCCCGCGCCACCTACTTCGTAGTTACAATGGAACAGTGCCCGCGATTCAGGTCGCGGGGCGTTCCCCAGAACTCCGGCAGGCCAGTCATTCACAGAATGTCTGGCGTTGCCAGTGATGAGCAGCGAAAGGGCGTACGTGGCAGCCGCACGAACCGCAACCCGACGCTCCACCGCTCCGGCGGGCGCGGCCGAGTCGGCCACTGCCCAGCCGGACTCCGACGAAACCACTGAGAAGCCGAGCTTGAAGACCGCGACCAAGAAGACGGCGAGCGCCGCCACGAAGACGCGCGCTCCGCGCAAGACCGCGACCAAGTCCGCCGGGCCCAAGAAGACCAAGGCCGACGCCACCAAGAAGGCGGGGTCGTCGGCCGACGGCGAGCCGGCCGACGGCGAGGAGCCCGACCTCGACTCCCCGGACCTCGAGGACCTGGAGGACGTCGAACTCGAGGCCGACGTCGTCGAGGACACGGTCGAAGAGGTCGAGGAGAAGGACCCCAAGGAGAGCAAGGACGGCGACTTCGTCTGGGACGAAGAGGAGTCCGAGGCCCTGCGGCAGGCCCGCAAGGACGCCGAGCTCACGGCGTCCGCCGACTCGGTGCGTGCCTACCTGAAGCAGATCGGCAAGGTGGCGCTGCTCAACGCCGAGGAGGAGGTCGAGCTCGCCAAGCGGATCGAGGCCGGCCTGTACGCGGCGGAGCGGGTGCGCAAGGCCGAGGAGGAGTCCTCGGAGAAGCTCAACCCGCAGCTGCGCCGTGACCTGCGGTGGATCGTGCGGGACGGTGAGCGGGCCAAGAACCACCTGCTGGAGGCCAACCTCCGCCTGGTCGTCTCGCTGGCCAAGCGCTACACCGGCCGCGGCATGGCGTTCCTGGACCTGATCCAGGAGGGCAACCTCGGTCTGATCCGCGCGGTCGAGAAGTTCGACTACACCAAGGGCTACAAGTTCTCCACGTACGCCACCTGGTGGATCCGGCAGGCCA